>Ga0208406_1000191_pt1 | contig 25873 bp, 22 predicted proteins | sample ETNtaG_15_FD_185769 | JGI IMG/M metagenome (GOLD analysis project Ga0208406, IMG submission 185769) | Marine microbial and viral communities from oxygen minimum zone, Eastern Pacific Ocean - ETNP201302PF89A (SPAdes) (version 2) | ecosystem: Environmental > Aquatic > Marine > Oceanic ...
GTGTTTGGAGAATCAACCATTAGTCGTTGATTTATTGGTGGGCCGTGCAGGGATCGAACCTGCGACCACCTGATTAAAAGTCAGATGCTCTACCAACTGAGCTAACGGCCCAAAGGGACGCGCATTATACCCGCACGCTATACCGGATCGTCCATTAACCGGTGAGCAGAAACCGCCATGGCTTCAGGGCGAAACCAAGTTCGACTACCGCAACCATCACGGTCGAGTAAATGATGGCCATAGTGGTGTGGCGCCCTACGCTGTCTACGCTGCCCTTGGGCGCTAGCCCCAGGGTGCAGATCGTCAACGGCACGATCGCGCTGTAAATTGCCATTTTATAAAAGCCATCGACACTGTGCAGCATCGCCGGAGTGACCGTCAGAAGATGGGCTGCATCTTGTACCTGATAGAGTGTCTGGGCGGTGAGGAAACTGCCAACCCACATGCCGAGCCCAAAAACCACCGCCGTGAACAGGTAACTTGCGATCAGTGCAGTAACAGATGGACTGCGAAGATAAAGTTCTGGATTGACCCCGAGACTTTTCAGAGCCTCCACCTTGCGCCCAAAAGTCAGCACACCCAGCCAAGCGCTGACTACACTACCGGAACGGGCCGCGAAAAGGATTGCAGCAATTGCTGGCACAAAGACGGCAATATACAGGCCGTTCAGGTGATCCAGCACCATATCAGGCTCTTCTACCAGACGCTTCAGCGTGGGTTCTGCCAGTACATTGAAATCGACACGGTCCATGATCTGCTCGATCAACCACTCGCGCAGCGACGGATAAGCGCTCAGAAAATACTCTACGGTGTGGCGCGCCATCTCAGGTACGTCAAGCCCCTGCACTACACTGACCACAAGGTTTCGCACCACGACAATGGTCGTGGCACCAAGCATTGCGCCCACCAGGAAAAAAAACGGTATGCCACTGAACGCGCCCATCCGCAGCATCTTCCAGAAAACAGCCAGGTAATGCCGTGGTGAAGGATTGGAGCGAAGCACTGACGCTACAGTGCGCCACACATCGCGTGCCAGGTCCCCCGACAACCAGGTTGTCTTATCAAGGCCTGTAGATCCCGCCGCAATCTGAGGCAATTGGGCGCTTTCAGCCAACGTCTCTACCGCCTCACGGCGCTGGTTAGCCGCAGCAGGCGTTGCCGGGAACCCCTTCCAGGTGAGTGCCTGTTGCAGTCGACCCTCTTCCAGCACATATACCTTATGCGCCACCAGGCCTGCCAGCAACGGGTCATGGGTGACGATTACTACCGTGGTGCGATGGATTTCAACCAGTTCACGCAACAGCGCGGCAAGCTCGCGCCGGTTGGCAATATCGAGGCCCGCATCAGGCTCATCAAAAAATATCAGTTCGGGCTGGTAGACCAGCGCCCGGGCCACAGCGACCCGCCGCTTCTCGCCACCACTCAGATGTCCCGCCGGCTGACCGGCCTGGGATAACGGAATATTGAGCCGTTCAAGAAGTTCCAGTAACTCGGTATTGGTACGGTTGGAACCGGAATACGCGCTGACGAGTACCGGAATACGCGCTGACGAGTTGCAGGTTGTCAAGGACACTCAAGTGGTCAAGCAGCGCCCCATCTTGCATCACCAGTGCTGCCTGCGCACGATCAAAGCGGATATCCCCGCTATACACAGGTGGGTGTCGCGTATCAGAAAAGATGAGTTCCAGCAGGCTGGATTTGCCGCTACCGCTGGCGCCAACGATGGCGATAACCTCGCCGCGATTGACCTCAAGATTGAGCTTATCAAACAGAGCGCGCCCGCCGCGAGCCAGACAAAGATCACGAATAGACAAAACGGGCTTAGGGCCAGACACCGGTTCGGTCTGTTTTAGATTGCTCACCGTCAGTGCCGGCCTTTCAGGCGGCCGGCAAAAAAATAGCCGCCAAGATGGTCAACTGCCTAAGGTGCGCGGGGCCAGGCGCAGGTCAGCCAGTGACTGGCGCAATGAGGGCCAAAAACCCTCGTCCAGCATGTAGTACTGCACCTTCATAGTGAGTACTGAACCAAAAAGTATCGCCACCAAGGTAACCAGTGAGCCCAGGGCCAGAGTCGATAGCCCCGAGACACCCTGGCCGATGGTACAACCCAGCGCCAGCACGCCACCAAAGCCCATCAGTACTCCGGCCAGCAGATGGTTGCGCATATCGGCACGGGTCATAAAGGTCTCTATACGAAAGTTCCCGGTCGCCACTGCATAGACGAAAGAGCCGACGATCATACCCAGCACCACAGCAATCCCGAAATTAATCTCAGAACCGGTCCAGGTCATGAAATAGTTGAGCGTGTTACCGGTGGGAGCGACAAAAAAGGTAATCGCCTCGATCATAACCGGCTCGAAGTCATCGTTGCCGATCACACCTGTTACGTACCAGGCGCCGACTACCAGCAGGCCGACCACCGTGCCAGCAAGCAGGTTATCGTAACTGGCGCGAAAATCACGATCTTTTAACGCATACCACACGGCGCCCAGGCCCAGCACCAGCGCAACAATTCTGGAAACGGCCACCGCAGACGTGTCGGTGAAGTGTGCCAGTAAGGTGCCAATGCCCTGGTCGGCAATATCACGCGCAGCAAGGTCAATCGCAAGCGCATCGAATACTTCGATACGGATGATGGCGAGCAGGCCGCGAAGCGTGGCATAAGCGGTAATCGCCATGACGATTAGCACCAGTAGGGATTTCAGATTACCCCCGCCGACCCGTACCAGGGTACGCTGGCCGCAGCCAGCTCCGAGCGTCATACCCATGCCAAAAAGAACACCGCCAATCAAAAACCCAGTAAGGCCAAAGTTTGCACCCAGGTAAATCGATCCGCTCAGATCGAGCCAACCGAGGTGGTGCATACCCTGCGCACCTAAAATGGCAATACCTATCGACAACACCCAGGCGCGAAACCGCACCCTGGAACCCATATTGATCCAGTCACTGATCGATCCCATGATGCAAAAATGGGTCTTACTGGCCGTCGCGCCAAAAAGCGCCGCACCCAGAAAACCCAGGATCGAAACCTTATGAACAACAGACCACTCTTCCATGGTGGCAACACTCCCTAGACCCGCGATGTCTTGAAAAACTCTTGCGAAAACGCTCCGACAATATACCGAAAATCCCCCTGGCAGCCACGTGTCAAAAAATAACTGATGCCCAGATAAGGGGCGCCACCTGAGCCGTCAGCGCCCTTGCCACTGCGGTTTTCGCTTTTCGGCAAAAGCACGTGCGCCTTCAAGTTGATCTTCACTGGAATACAGTCTATCCACTGTAGGGAACTTTCTGCCCGTAATACCGTCAAGTGCATCCTGAAAACGCATGTTTTCTGCAGCCCGACTCACCTCCTTGATAGCCGCAAATACCAGCGGCGGGCCCTCGGCCAGTGTGGCCGCGAGTTCATGGGCTCGCTCCAGCAGACTGCCAGAGGGTACTACTTCGTTCACAAGACCCCAGCGATGCGCCTCGGTGGCGTCCATCCACCGGCCGGTAAATAACAACTCCATAGCAATGTGCCAGGGAATACGCTTAGGCAATTTCAGTGTCGCGGCATCGGCAATAGTGCCTGAGTTAATCTCCGGCAAAGCAAAAGTGGCGTGTTCGGCCGCAAGGATCAGATCGGCCGACAAGGCCCACTCAAGACCGCCGCCGCAACAGATGCCGTTGACCGCGGCGATCACCGGCTTGTTAAGGTCAGGCAACTCCTGCAGGCCGCCAAAGCCCCCAACCCCATAGTCGCTGTCCACAGCTTCACCGTCTGCGGCTGCTTTTAGATCCCATCCGGGGCAGAAAAATTTCTCACCAGCACCGGTGATAATGGCGATGCGCAGATCAGGGTTATCTCGAAATCCAGCAAACACATCGCCCAGTGCTCGGCTGGTTGCCACATCGATAGCATTCGCCTTGGGACGATCGAGCGTCACCTGCAGCACAGAACCGCGCTTCTCGGTATGCACACTGTCAACGCTCATGAATTGTCACTCCTGAAAATTTTCCGGTCATTGAATAGCCTCCATTCGGATTCTCTGGTGCAGCACGTAAGCATCTTCACGCGCACACGCCTCAAACGCATCCCTGACGACATCCTGGCGAATATCCTCTACGCGATAACGGTTGTACGCCAGCGACATCATATCGTCAACGAAAGCATCAAACTGCGGATAACGGTCTTCACTGAAATAGTAGGCGCGCCGGCGACTGCAGCCCTTCGCCACGACCAAACGGTTCACTACTTCTGCTGCCATGGCCTGAACCTCGGTCTCATCATGAAACGCACAAGATACCGTCTGCCAACTGCCTACCGGTTCGGGTTCGATCACATACAGTGTGCCCGCTGCCCGCAGTACCCGCAATGCCTCACCTAGCGCGCGGCCCATTAGCACCTGAGGTACATGATGAAGTGACCAGTGCAGCAGAACGTGATCAAAGGTGTCATTGGTCATCGGCAGTGCGTGAGCGCTGCCGCGCACCCGTGAAGCAGGGGCACCGCTAGCCACATACGGGTCAATGCCTGTGACATGAAAACCCTGTTGCGCCAAGCCGTCACTCAACACTCCGCCGCCACAGCCTATATCCAGCAAGGCGCCCAAGCACGGCTGCAAAAACTCGCGTAGCGCATCAAGCGGCTGAGCTACGATGGCCTGGTCAGGATCGGCTCGCAGCAAAGACATAGGACTAAGCATCCTCGGCACAGCACAGCAAAGCATCAACCGCCACGACACCCTTGCCCTTGGGCCGTACCAACAACGGATTAAGCTCGAGTTCAACCAGGGAATCTTTGCGCGCCAGGGCAAACTCACCGACCTGCTGCAGTGCTTGCAGCAGTGCGGCTGTATCGGCGATAGGGGTGCCCCGGAAACCCACAAGCAATGGGTAGGCCTTAAGCGATGCCAACGCTCGCTCCAACATAGCGCAATCAGCTGGCAATAAAACCACTGTGCGGTCTGGTGCAAGTTCGGCCTGGATGCCGCCACTGCCCAACAGCATCCACGGCCCGATAGCCGGGTCCTGACTGACTCCAACGATCATCTCACAGACCGCATCGGTCACCATCTCTTCGACCAGCAATTGTGGGTAACGCGCAAAAAGATCTTGGCCATACCCGCTCAAAGCATCCTGATCGCGGATATTCAGGATCACCGCGTTGTGCTCACTCTTGTGGGCAATGTCAGCATCGCAGACTTTTAGAGCCAGCGGAAAATCCAGAGACTGCGCTGCGGCCATCAGCGCCTTGAGGCTTCGGACTCGCTGACCCCGTGGTACCGTTAATCCGGCTTGCGCCAGTTCGACCTTGGCTTGCCACTCATCAACCCTGGTCAGCACATGGCCGGTGGCCCGTGATGGGCCAGGCAGAGCAGTATCCGGCAGTTGACGCTGCCAGGCCGCGCCTATCGTGGCGGCCGCTTGTGCAGCGTCCAGCGCCTGGCGCAACCCGCACAAGGGCACGATCCCATCTGCTATCAGTTGCCGTGCCACCGACTCAGGCATGCTTTCCGGCAAACTCGCTACCACTGCGGTGGGCACGCCCGTGTCATGGGCAGCCCGACCAATGGCGCTCACCGCAGGACCCCAGGTCTTAAGATCGCATCGATCCGCCCGGGGGAAATCAAGCACCAGTAACGACAGGTCAAAGCCGCAACCCAGCATCGCGGAATAGGTGGCGCAGAGTTCTTCGGGGGAAATCAAGCACCAGTAACGACAGGTCAAAGCCGCAACCCAGCATCGCGGAATAGGTGGCGCAGAGTTCTTCCTCACGATTCCAGTCGAAGGTGTGATAATCCAGCGGGTTTGACACGCTGACCAGTTCATGCACGGTATCTGCTACAGCCTGATGTTGAGCCATATTCAGTTCGGGGAATACCAGATCACGGCTGATAACGGCATCAGCCATCAACGAGGCCTCTCCCCCAGAACAACTCATGGAACACAGGCGGTTGCCGGCCAGCGGCCCATGCACATGCAACAGCTTGAGGACTTCAATCAGTGTATCGAGATCATGCACCCGGGCAATACCCAGGCGAGCGAACAGCGCATCGGCTGCCTCGTCTGATCCCGCCATAGATGCCGTGTGTGATTGCGTGATCCGCGCACCTTGGTTGCTGGCACCGGATTTCAACGCGACCACCGGCACCCGTTGTTCTGTCGCGCGGCGCATAGCCCGCTCAAACGCCGGCACATCCACAAAGCCTTCAATGTAAAGGCCCACCGCGGTCACACGGGGGTCATCGAGTGCCGCTTCTAAGGCATCGGCAAGCCCGGTCTGGGCCTGATTGCCCAATGCCAGCAGGTAGGCGATCGGCAACCCGCGGGACTGCATGGTCAAGTTCAATCCAATATTGCTGCTCTGACTGAAAAGCGCCACGCCGCGCTCTACCCGCTCGCCACCGTGCTGATCTGGCCACATCAGCGCACCATCCAGGTAGTTGATCAGGCCATAACAGTTGGGGCCGAGTATGGGCATGGACCCTGCCGCCGCGAGCAACGCATCGTTGAGCGCTTCGCCATCGGCGACCTCATTAAAACCAGAGGCATAGCAGACCGCACCGCCGGCACCAACGCGACTCAGGCTGTCAACAATGCCAACGGTAGCGTGGCGGTTGACACCAATAAAGTTGGCGTCCGGAATCCCGGGCAATGCGCTAACATCACGATAGCAGCGATACCCCTCGACGGTCTCCCGAGACGGATGCACCGGCCAGATGTCGCCGGCAAAACCCATACGCTTGCACTGGCGCACGACCTCGCAGGCTTCGCGGCCACCGAACACGGCCATGCTGGATGGTCGGAACAGGCGTTCTAAGGTCAAGGGGTCAGCGCATCAGGTCCAGCGTGGGCGCAGCATGTCCCGGGAGATGATGTGTCGCTGTATCTCACTGGTGCCCTCCCATATTCGCTCAACCCGGGCATCGCGCCAGATGCGTTCCAGCGGTAAATCAGACATTAATCCCATGCCACCGTGAATTTGAATGGCCTCATCAGCGACAAACGCGAGCATCTCCGTGGTATATAACTTAGCCATCGCGTAGTCGGTATCGGTAGCAACACCCTGATCAGCCTTCCACGCCGCTTGCAGAGTGAGTAACTCCGAGGCCTCCAGGCGCATCTTCATCTCAGCGAGCTTGAACCCAACCCCCTGGAACCGGCCAATGTACTGGCCGAACTGCTGGCGTTCGGCCGCCCAGTCGGTAGCATGCTCCAGCGCGCGGTAGGCCCGACCCAGACACATCGCCGCCACCTGTAATCGCGTGGTTCCGAGCCAATCGTTGGCCACGTTAAAACCCTGATGTTCTACACCCAACATCTGCTCAGCGGGGATTCGGCAATTTTCAAACTCGAGGATACAGTTATGGTATCCCCGATGAGAAACACTGTGATAACCCTGTCGCACTGTGAAACCGGGGGTACCTTTGTCTACCAGAAAAGCACTGATCAATTTTCGCGGACCACGACTGGATTCTTCTTCACCGGTCGCAGCAAAGAGGATGACAAAGTCTGCCAGGTCAGCATGACTGATAAAATGCTTGGTGCCGTTGATGATATAACTGTCCCGGTCACGCTCGGCACGACATTGCATTGAGCGAAGATCAGACCCCGCCCCGGGCTCGGTCATCGCCAGACAGTCCGTCTTCTCGCCGCGAATGCACGGCAGCAGGTAACGCTCACGTTGCTCACCGACGCAAGCCTGTAGGATATTGCTGGGCCGTCCGACCAGATACTGCAGGGCAAAATTAGCTCGCCCCAGTTCACGTTCTACCAACGACAGGGAAACGCTGTCCAGTCCGCCACCTCCGAGATCCTCGGGCATATTGGCAGCATAAAATCCCTGGGCAATGGCGCGCTCTCGAATCTGGCGCGCAAGCTCCGGGCGAACTTCATCACTGGCCTCCACCTCATCCTCATAGGGATACAATTCCTTTTCAGTAAAAGCACGGGTACTGTCGACCAGCATCCGCTGTTCATCGCTCAGGGAAAATTCCATCAGGGCTCTCCATGGTGCTGCGGCCGACGCAGCGCTCAGCTGCTATCGCTGTCGGCGGACTCGCGAATACGTTTCTGGTGTTGGTTAAGCACTGCCCCGGCACCCAGGTTGCGTTGCTGTAGCGCCTGCAGAATCCCAATCAACGCATCGTCACGCACCCGCTCTAATTCGTCAATGGGCGCATCACCGGCCAGACGCTCACAGCCCGAGTGCATCTTGTCGACGAGTTCCCCAGTAATCTTCGGTGGCTCCAAATGGGTCCAGGGAAAAAGAGAAGGGTCAAAGTGCTTAAGAAACTGGCCCATACCGCCCGGTTGGGCTGCCACATGAAAAATCTGGCAGGCCCCCCATAGCGCCCAGCGCAGGCCGGGGCCATAGCAAATGGCCGCATCGAGCTCTTCCGGCGTCGCGACATCATCATTAACCAGGTGCAAGATTTCCCGCCATAATGCTTCTTGGAGTCGATCAGACAAAAACCCCGGCACCTCGGAGCGTACTTTCAGTGGATACATACCGAGATCCCGGTACAACGCTACTGCGCGTTCGATATTGTCAGCGTCAGTCTGCCCACCACCCAGCACTTCAACCAACGGTAACAAATAAACCGGGTTAAAAGGATGTCCCACCATTACCCGGCCCGGATGAGTACAGTGCGACTGAAACTCACTTGGCGCCAGACCCGAGGTGCTCGAGGCGATCAGTACATCTGCCGGGGCCGCGGCATCGATCTGGGCATGCAGGGTGGTTTTAAGTTCTATCCGTTCTGGAGCGCTTTCCTGAATGAACTGCGCTCCAAGAGCTACCTCTTCCAGGGAATCGCAGAATCTTAGCCGGTCTACCGATGCACCAGGGAAAAGGCCGGTACGCTCCAATACCGGCCAGACCTGGGTCAGGTTATCGCGTAAGCGGTCTTGTGCATCCACGCCTGGGTCGAAAGCCAATACGTTCAAACCCCGGGCCAGTGCACGAGCGGCCCAGCCCGCGCCGATAATCCCCGTACCGATGACACCAAAAGTTTTGATGGTCTGCATCCTGTTTAATCTCCAAAGGCCGTTGCGTTAATCGACTCTGAACAAGGTCGGCTACGCATTGCCCATCGGCTGGATGGCTCACTGCTTTAATGCATTACCGTGAGCGTAATTTCACCGGATATCTGTCGGACCGTACAGTCTGTATGCGACCTTTGACTGCCGCACAACGTACCTAAGCGCTCACCCGATGGAAAGAATCGGGATAACCCCAGGAGAATCTAGAGGCCGGAACCCGGCCGAAGATCAGGTAAAGGCAGGATGAAGAAATGCCGGCGCCGCATCTGTCTCAGCACTGTCATAGGAGACAGCCTCCCAGGACGCGCGCTGCTGCGCCAATGTGCGCAAAAGACGGTTATTGAGGCCATGCCCCGACTTGTGGGCAGAGAAAGCGCCGATCAGCGGACACCCCAAAAGGTAGAGGTCACCGATCGCATCAAGAATTTTGTGCTTAACAAATTCGTTGCCATAGCGCAGGCCATCGTCGTTGATCACTCGATAATCGTCCATTACGATTGCGTTATCCAAGCTGCCACCGCGGGCAAGACCAACTGGCAAGACCAACTTCCTGCAAGGCTTCAACGTCTTGTAGAAAACCGAATGTACGCGCCCGACTGACCTCTTTGGCAAAAGAAACCTCGGACAAATCAACCGTCGCTTGCTGACCAGAGGATTGCATAGTTGGGTGATTGAAATCGATACTGAAACTAACCTTGAACCCCTCAAAGGGTTCAAAGCGTGCCCACTTGTCCCCTTCCCTGATTTCCACCGGATCCTTGATCCGGATAAAACGCTTGGCCGCTGTCTGTGTCTCGATACCAGCGGATTGAATCAGAAAAACAAAAACGGCAGCGCTGCCGTCCATGATAGGTACTTCATCAGAATCAAGTTCGACAATGGCGTTGTCGATGTGCAAGCCAGCGAAAGCGGACATCAGGTGTTCTACGGTAGAGACCCGCACGCCGTTGTGCTCAAGGGTGGTCGAAAGCCGGGTGTCACTGACCCGTTCCAGGCTCGCCGCTATCTCTGCAACCGGGTCAAGGTCAACGCGCCGAAAGACGATGCCCGTTCCCACTGGTGCCGGGCGCAGGGTCAGGTAGACTTTCTTTCCAGTATGCAGACCTACGCCTGTCGCACCGATCACGTTCTTGAGAGTTCGCTGTCGGATCATCCTTCCCTTCTTTGCTGGTTTTTCTGATTACACCAAGCGGATGGTAGCGTCCCACGCGCCCGGCAAAATCAATTCTACACAAGAAACTCAGCAAATCGTACTTGTTTTGAAATATTTTTACCACTTTTTTTGCATAATTCTCCTCATTAATGACAATATACAATATAACCTTTTGTTTTTAATGAGTTAATCCGCCTGGCGGCGCAGAAAAGCTGGAACATCAAGATAATCCATGTCGACTGCTGCGTTACCGTTGGTGTCCAGGTCCCCGGCAGTCCGGGGGCGCCTGCGGATAACCGCAGGCTGGTCGTAATCAACCTCGGTTTCTACAGTGTCTTCAACCTCTCCATCTTTAACCAGGGTGATTTGGGGAGTGTGTGTGCGGTTGCGAATTCCTGTCGCTACCATCGTTACCCGTAGTTCGCCTTCCATTTCCGGGTCTAGCACAGTGCCGATCACCACGGTGCCATCTTCCGAGGCGTATTCGTTAACAATCTCGCCCACCTGGGCAAACTCTGCCAACTCCATATCTGGACCTGCGGATACATTGACTAACAGGCCCTTAGCGCCATGAATATCCACTTCTTCCAGCAGCGGGCTGCATACTGCGCCCCGCGCCGCCTCGATTGACCGATCCGGGCCTGTCGCCGTTGCCGAGCCCATCATAGCCATTCCCATTTCAGACATCACCGTGCGGACATCGGCAAAGTCCACGTTGATTAACCCAGGACGGGTGATCAGCTCTGAGATTCCCTGCACCGCGTTGAGCAAGACCTCGTTAGCCTTGCTGAAGGCCTCCAACAACGTTATCTTGCCTCCCATCACTTCCAGGATCCGCTCGTTCGGAATCACAATCAGAGAGTCAACCAGCTCACCCAATTCTTCGATTCCCTGATCCGCCGCCGCAATGCGCTTTTTCCCTTCGAAGTTAAACGGGCGTGTCACGACCGCCACGGTCAGGATTCCTTTCTCGCGGGCCAAGTGGGCCACTACCGGTGCCGCGCCGGTTCCGGTTCCCCCGCCCATTCCCGCAGTAAGAAAGATCATATCGGTACCATCCAATGCAGCTGCGATTTTGTCGCGATCCTCAGTCGCTGCCTGGCGGCCAACATCCGGGTTCGACCCAGCACCGAGCCCCTTGGTGAGCCCTTCGCCCAGTTGCATCACCTTGGACACGCCAGAGCGATGCAGTGCCTGTGAATCAGTATTCGCATTGATGAACTCAACCCCCTCTAGATTGGCAGACAGCATATGATCGACCGCGTTGCCGCCGCCGCCGCCAATGCCCAATACCTTGATTACCGCTTGCTGGCCCGAGATTTCCATCAGTTCAAACATATCGTCTCTCCTGATACTTAGGTTGAAAATTAAATTTTTTGCCACCTGGACAAACCGAAAATTGCTTACCCGAAACTGAATCCTTTGTTGCTGTGTACTCCACCGTTAATCCTTTTTGAAATGACTTGAAAACCATTGCTTGATCCGGTTGGCCAGCTCACCGGGCGCCGGGGCTGAGATGCGACCCGTACGGGATTCCCGCTCCTCTTGGTGGCGGTAACCAAACAACACCAGCCCGACAGCAGTGGAATAAGAAGGATTACGTACCACATCACTCAAGCTGCCGACGTACTGGGGCACTCCGAGGCGGACCGGCATATGAAAGATCTCCTCAGCCAGCTCGGCCATACCCGCCATCCGGGCAGTGCCGCCTGTCAGCACGATGCCTGTTCCAAGTAATTCCTCATAACCGCTGCGCCGCAATTCAGCCTGTACCAGCAAGAACAACTCCTCAACACGCGGCTCTATCACGTCGGCCAATGTGGTGCGCGCCAGTTTCCGAGGCGCTCGCTCACCCACACTAGGGGTATCGATCATTTCACCTTCGGGGGCCAACTGCACCAAGGCGCTGCCGAACTTCTTTTTCAATTCTTCTGCAGCCTGAGTCGGCGTACGCAATGCTACGGCGATATCGTTGGTAATTTGGTCACCGGCAATCGGTAGAACTGCGGTGTGGCGAATAGCGCCGTCGGTGAATACGGCGATATCAGTAGTGCCGCCGCCAATATCCACCATACACACGCCGAGTTCTTTTTCATCCTCCTCGAGCACCGCGTAACTGGAAGCAATCTGTTCCAGTACTATGTCCTCTACCTGCAAGCCGCAACGGGTGATGCACTTGACGATGTTTTGCGCGGCGCTGACCGCGCCGGTAATGATATGTACCTTAGCCTCAAGTCGTACACCGCTCATACCGATCGGTTCGCGAATGCCTTCCTGGCCGTCAATGATGAAATCCTGTGGCAGAATATGGAGAACGCGCTGGTCATTGGGTATCGCCTGCGCCTGCGCTGCGTCCAGTACCCGCTCTATGTCACCGCGGCTGACTTCCTCGCGATCCCTGATAGCAACCACACCATGGGAATTCATACTATTGATATGCCCGCCGGCAATACCGGCATAGACAGAACTGATCCGACACTCGGCAGTTAACTCTGCTTCTTCGATGGCTTGCTGGATGGACTGCACGGTTGATTCAATATTGGCAACCACACCCTTGCGCAGCCCGCGTGAGGGTTGCTGTCCAACCCCCAGTATCTCGATTTCATCGTTTTCGCTGACTTCAGCTACTACCGCAAGTACTTTCGAAGTACCAATATCGAGGCCGACAATCAGTTCGCTAACCGGTTTTCTGTTCATTGTGATCGGATTAATCCCCACTCCCGGTTAGGCCCGCCAACTGGACCTGGTTAACAGCAGAGTCATCACGCCAACGCACCGCGAAACCATTGACATAACGCATATCTACCTTGGCGATCATGTCGCCGCGCGAGCGCAGCGCCATGGCGTAACTAGAGGCGAACCGGATCACTTTCTCCTTTACTGGGCCGCGCCCAGCCAGCAGTACGAATCGGTTAACCGGTGTATCGACACCAATCTGTAACTCCAATTCCCAGCGGCCCGCTGGGCTTACAGACAGCGCCAGTGGCTCGAGCTCGACGTCCTGTAATGCGGGTAAGATCTGTTTGAAAACATCGATAAGCATCTGGCGGTCGGCTGGCTGGGCACGCAACACCGGTACGGTCGGTAACTGGTTTGATGGGGCCAGGTTGATGAACTCGTGGTCCCGTGCTGTTCCCGACTTGCCCAAAGGTACGAATTGCGCCATAGCGCCGGTCTCTGTCACTGAGACCGCAAGTGCCTGAGGCCAAACGCGGCGGATCACTGCCTGGTAGACCCCAGGCAGATTCTCCAGCGCCTGCTCGATGCCTCCCAGATCTACAGTCAGATAGTTGCCATTGATATTTCGCCAGGTTGAGCGCTCGACCAGTCCCTGATCAACCCGTTGTAACGCTGTGTCGACCCGCACCTGCTCAATGGTGAAATAACCCGAGCGTAGGATCTGATCAACACATAACGCTGCCACTAGGGCTACGACCAAAATCGAGGCGAATAACACAGTGCGCCGGCGCAGGCGGTGCTCTAGCGGCGCCTGCGCGGGGGGTTGATCCGGCGTCTGCAAAGGCCGAAGTTCCAGGAAACTGAGTTCGGCGACACTCATCGATCTACCCCAGAAAAACGTACTTCTGGATCAAGCATCACCCCTAGAAGATCCATAACCCGCTCACGAATCATTTCAATCAGGGTTTCGATATCCCGCGCACTCGCAGTCCCTTCGTTGATGATGAAGTTCGCGTGCTGTGAGGACACTACGGCACCACCATGACGCAGGCCCTTGAGACCCGCGGCTTCGATCAATCGGGCGGCATGATCATCCGGAGGATTACGAAAGACTGAGCCCGCACTCGCGCGCTGAACTGGTTGGCGACTTCCCCGCTCGGTGAGCAAAGAGCGAATCCTCGCCTGTCCAACATCCGGATCACCGCATGACAGGGTGAAACGTGCGCTGGTGAACCAATGGTCATCCGCTACAGTCACTTCGCGGTAGGCCACGGCAAACGATTCCACCGGGGGATGAGTGAATTCCCCACGGCGGTTAACTAATTCAACCTGTGTGACCAATTGCCAGGTTTCACCGCCAAAGGCGCCCGCATTCATCGCCAGAGCGCCGCCAACGGTTCCTGGTATGCCCGCCATGAACTCAACTCCACAAAGTCCATGGCGATTAGTAAAACGGGCCAAACGAGCACAGGGTACGCCGGCCTGGACAAGGACTTCACGCTCGCCATAACGCTCAATCTTGGAAAGTCCCCGATGAGTAGCGATCACAGCACCGTCAAAACCTCCGTCGCGGACCAGCAGGTTACTGCCCAGGCCCACCCATAATATTGGCGTATCAGTTTCTAAACTCTGAAGAAACCTTGCCAGATCTTCCCGGCCTGCAGGTATAAAAAAGTAGCGTGCTGGCCCGCCGACCCGCCAGCTGGTGTGCCGGGACATGGGCTCATTAGCATGCACAACGCCGCGAACCGTTTCGAATCCGGGCGCGTTCTGACGAGTCATGGCACTAATCACCCGTAGGTGCCTTCTTTGAGTTGAGCTGACCCGAGCAGTTCGCGCGCAGCGCGACCTATATCACCTGCACCCAGGGTCAACACAATGTCGTCGTTACGCAACAACGGCAGCAAAGAATCTGGCAAGCCCTCGAGGCGATCAACAAACACTGGGTCGATTCCACCGCGGGCGCGCACCGACCGACACAGCGCGCGTCCATCAGCGCCGGCCAGTGGTTTTTCGCCCGCAGCGTAGACTTCGGTAATGACCAGGCATTGCACGGTACACAGCAGTGCGCTGAAGTCATCGAGTAGATTCTGGGTCCGGGAAAAACGATGCGGTTGAAACACTACGACAATACGCTTATCTGGCCAGCAACCAAGGGCAGCCTCCAATGTTGCTTCGATCTCGCGGGGATGGTGCGCATAATCATCCACCAGCAGTGCCGAACCTGCCTCTAGCGGGAGTTCGCCCAGTATTTCAAAACGTCGACCTATGCCGGAAAAAGTAGAAAGGCCTTCACATATTGCCTGTGAGTCGATACCTACCTTGTCAGCAACCGCAATTGCAGCCAGGGCGTTCTGTACGTTATGCACCCCGGGCAACGAGAGATCTATTGCAATACTCTTTCCCTCAGCAATACCCACATCAAAGTGCATCCTCGCCCCTTCCTGTCGGATATTGATGGCACGATAGTCAGCGCCCTTGTCGATCCCGTAACTCACCACCGGCCGTCTCACCCGGGGACGAAATGCCCGGGTGACCGGATCATCGGCACACAGTACCGCAAGTCCATAGAATGGCAGGTTATGAGCAAAGCGCAGAAAAGTCTCAATTAGCTGATCAAAATCACCGCTGTAAGCATCCAAATGATCGGCATCAATATTGGTGATCACAGCGATGTGGGGCTGTAGGTGTAAAAAGGATGCATCGCTCTCGTCTGCCTCAGCGACCAGCCATTGACCATTACCCAACCGTGCATTTCCGGCTACGCTCTTGACCAACCCACCGACAAGGAATGTCGGATCCAGACCAGCGGCCGCGAATATGGCAGCCACGAGGCTAGTGGTTGTCGTTTTGCCATGGGTTCCGCCCACCGCTATACCATTTCGAAAACGCATGAGCTCGCCCAGCATTTGTGCCCGCGGCACCACGGGAATACCCAGCTCACCGGCGATGACGATCTCTGGGTTATCGGTGGCGATCGCGTTGGACGCGACCACCACATCGACGCCCCGAACATAGCCTGCATCGTGACCCAGCCAGATCTGGGCACCCTTGTCGGCCAGCGCTTGGGTATTGGCCGACGCTACCTGGTCTGAGCCTGTTACGGTGTAGCCCTGATCCAGCAGTACCGACGCAATACCGCTCATACCGGCTCCACCAATCCCGACGAAATGAATTTTCCGGACAAACTCACGCACGGGAATTCTCCAGACATTGCTCAACAACTTTTGCGGTTGCATCGGGCTGCGCAAGACGCCGGGCATTGTTTGCCATCTGCAGCAGTTGCGACCGGTCCCGCATAAGTCGGTCAATCTGGGCAGCCATATGAGCTTCATTCATGCTTGCTGCCTCAACCACTACAGCGCCGCCACATCTGGCGAGCAACGCAGCATTGGCACGTTGGTGATCACCGGCCGCATATGGATAAGGCAGCAGGATGGCGGGCAGGCCAGCAACGCACAGTTCGCTAATCGTCATCGCGCCTGCGCGGGCGATGACTAGATCGGCACTGGCGTAGGCTACGCTCATATCTTCAATAAAGTCGACCACAGCGGCGTCAATCCCGTGCTCGCGATAGGCCTTGTACACCTCATCAGCCTGGCCGGCGCCACACTGGTGCACGATCTCAGGCAATGGCTCATATGTCACCTGACTTAGCGCGCCCGGCAAGACCTCATTGAGTGCGTGCGCGCCCTGGCTGCCTCCCAACACCAGCAGTCGTAAACGAACGCCTTGCCCGAGGCCTCGCTCAACCGGTGGTGCCAGCGCACTGATCCTCGGCCGCACTGGATTACCAGTCCACAATGCACCGCGGCCCAAATGCGCGGTACCCTCAAAACCGCTCAGTACCTTCCGTGCAAGCGGCGCCAACAGCCGATTGGTGAATCCGCATACGGCGTTGGCTTCGTGAATAATCAGTGGCCGACGGGTCAGCCAGGCCGCAACACCGCCTGGGCCGGCAGCGAAACCGCCCATGCCCAGCACCAGATCCGGCACACGCCGGCGGATCACTGCCAGCGCCTGAAACAAAGCTCGTATGAGCATCCCGGGCATAACCAATTTGCGACGCAGTGACGTGCCAATAAAGCCTTTGATATCAAGCCATTCAATTTCGATTCCCGTAGCCGGTACAACCCGAGCCTCAAGCCCGGAACGGGTACCCAGCCATACCACTTGTACGCCTCGTTCGCGTAACGCACCGGCCACGGCCAATGCCGGGTATACATGCCCACCGGTGCCACCAGCCATGATCAACACGGTAGTCAACGCGCCCCCACACGACTGGGCGGCAGGCTACGGTCCACGGACAGCAGTAATCCGATAGCCAGACAACTCATCAGCATACTGCTGCCGCCATAACTCATCAGCGGTAACGTGAGGCCTTTGGTCGGCACCAAACCCAGATTGACAGCAAAATGGAACATCATCTGAAGCGCCAGGAGCAACCCAATGCCTTGGGCCACACGAGCACCAAATAATTCGCCAGCACGGGCCGCGCGATTCGCCAGTCGAAAAGCCCGCCATAGAAACAGTGAATACAGGCAAAGGAGCATCGCAACACCTACAAGGCCCAACTCTTCACCCACCACAGCAAGCAGAAAATCATTGCTCGCATGGGGCAGATAGAAAAGTTTTTGCACACTCGCTCCAAGACCTACGCCCAACCACTCGCCACTGCCAAGCGCGATCAGCGCCTGCACGAGTTGAAAACCGGAACCATAGGGATCAGCGAATGGGTCGAGAAAGCTCATCACCCGCTCAAGGCGGTAGGGAGCAATCATGATCAACACAGCCACTGTACAAAACGCTACCGCAATAGCACCACCGATGTAGCGTAATGGGGTGCCTGCCAGAAACATCATGCCCAGAGCAACCATCATGATCACTGCCGTGCAACCAAGATCGGGTTCCAGCAACAACAGCATACCCAGTGCTCCGACAACAAGAGCAGGTTCGACAATACTGACGCGAAAGGATGTCACCGCCGAGGCATTGCGGACAAAATGATCCGCCAGATACAGCACGCTCAGCACCTTCACCAGTTCCGAGGGCTGAAAACGCAGTGGCCCCAACGGGAACCAACGGGTACTGCCGTTGACCTCATGCCCCAGGCCCGGCAACAGCAGCAGTACCAGCAGCACCGTACCGAATGCCAGCAATATCCGGCTAGACTTGCGCCACCAGTCGAGTGGCGTGCTGGCCGCAGCAAACCCAAGGCACAACCCCAGGGCAATACTAAAAAGGTGTTTTAGCAAGACGGCCAAGCCGCCAGAAATACCACCGCGAGTTCCAATCGCGAGTTCCAATCGCGGCAGAGAACACCATGATGGCGCTAAAGGCAAGCAGGGCCAACACTGGCAGAACAAGCAAGGGATCGAAAGGGCTGCTGGCGCGCGACCCTTGCCATGTGGTGACTGCGGGGATAGTCACGAAATCATCTCCCGAGTCAGACGGCAAAAGATCTCGCCGCGGTGTTCAAAATTATCAAACATGTCAAAACTGGCGCACCCTGGAGACAATAAAACGACATCACCGGGTTGAGCCCAGCGCGATGCAAGAGTTATCGCATGGGCGAGATCATCGGCCAGAGTGACCGGCACCCGATCACCAATCGCGCCAGCCAGCAATAGCCGGTCTTCGCCAATCAGTAGAACCTGACGGGCGTATAGCTGTACGGCTTCGGCCAGCGCGGTGAACTCGGCATCCTTGGACTGTCCACCAGCGATTAGCACCACCGGACGCCCCATCCCAGCCAGTGCCGCAACGGTAGCACCCGGGTTGGTACTCTTGGAATCATTGACCCAGGCAATCCCGTTGCGCTCCAGCACCTGCTCGCAGCGGTGTGGTAGATCCCTGAAATCAGACAATGCCTTCACGCCGGACTCATCCAGCGGGTAACCGGCCAGCTCAACCACGGCAATGGCCGCAAGCATATTTGCCAGGTTGTGGCGACCCGTTAGCGATAGTGTCGCAACCGGCACCAGTCGTTCGCTGCCGCGGACAATCCACTCACTCCCACTATCTAAGACAATTCCGTAATCAGAGTTGCTCTGGGGCGGATTTAGACCAAAGGTCACTGTTGCAAAATCACCTCGGACCTGTGCCCCGGCTAGCACCGGATCATCCCTACCCAGAACGAGACTGCGCGCCCCTGGAGCGATCCGTAACTTTGCATCGACATAGGACTCCATTGTCCCGTATCGATCCAGGTGATCAGGCGAGATATTGAGAATAGCAGCGACGGCACTGTGGAGTGAGCTTGTAGTCTCAAGTTGAAAGCTCGACAACTCCAACACATATAGATCGGGCTCGGGCCCTGCCAACAGTTCCAAGGCGGGACAACCGATGTTGCCACCAACTTTGACATCAAGGCCGCGGGCCTTGAGCAACTCCCCTACCAGTGTGGTTACCGTGGTCTTGCCGTTGGAGCCGGTAATACTGACTACCGGTGCCGTGCACGCCCGGGCAAAGAGCTCGATATCGCCCACAATTTCCAACCCACGCTCGGCTACTGCTTGCAACACTGGTTGGGATAACGCAATACCAGGACTGACAACAGCCAGATCCTCTGCTTCCAGGGAGGATAGATTAAACTCGCCGCAAGACACCGGCACATCAGGCCATTCACGGCCGAGTGCCACACGATACGGCGGCCGTTCTCGGCTATCCTGAACAGAAACTGCTACACCGAGTTGGGCCAGGTAACAGGCACTCGAATAGCCCGACGCACCCAGTCCAAATACTGTGGCCCTTCGCCAGGGAGGTGCATTTGCTTTGATCGCCAAGGCTATCTCCACGAATGGTTTACCTGATCTTCAGCGTTGCAAGCCCAACCAATACCAGGATCAGGCTGATAATCCAAAAGCGCACGGTGACCTGAGGCTCTTTCCAGCCTTTTTGTTCAAAGTGGTGATGTAATGGCGCCATGCGAAAAATCCGTCGACCCAGCAACCGGAAGGATGCTACCTGCAGCACGCCGGAAGGATGCTACCTGCAGCACGACCGATACTGTTTCCATGACAAAAAGGCCACCCATGATCGCAAGCACAATCTCCTGGTGTACCACCACCGCGACCGTACCAAGCGCAGCACCCAGAGCCAGCGCACCAATGTCCCCCATGAATACCTGCGCTGGATAGGTGTTGAACCAGAGAAACCCTAAACCCGCGCCAACCAATGCGGCACAGAAAACCAGAATTTCACCGACTCCGGGTATAAACGGAATGCCAAGATACCCCGAAAAAAGAGCGTGGCCGGTGAGATACGCAAACACGCCCAGTCCACCAGCCACCAGGACGCTAGGCAGTATTGCCAAACCATCCAGGCCATCGGTCAGATTCACAGCATTGCTGCTTCCAGTGATTACAAACCAGGCCAGCACTACAAAACCAAAACCCAGGTCCAATGCCACGTCCTTAAATAACGGTACGATCAGTGTTGTCTCGGCGGGCGACTCAGCCGTCAGATAAAGCGCCAGCGCAGCGATAAAAGCCGCCAGGCTCTGCCAGAAAAACTTCTGGCGTGAACCGATACCCCGTGAATTCTTGCGCGCGAGCTTCTCGTAATCATCAACCCAGCCAATGACGCCAAAGGCGATGCAGGTCAGCAGGGTGATCCAGACAAAACGATTACCAAGATCAGCCCACAACAAAGTAGAAAGAGTCACCGCCGCAAGAATCAGTACACCACCCATGGTCGGGGTGCCGGCTTTGTCCAAGTGGGTCTGCGGGCCATCGTCTCGGATCGGTTGGCCTGCGCCGATCCGCTCCAGGCGTCGGATCAATGCCGGGCCCGCAATAAAACTGAAGATGAGCGCGGTCAACACGCCACAAATTGCCCGGAACGTCAGATAGCGGAATACATTGAAGAAACTGTAATCCAGCGCCAGTTGCTCAAAAAGGCTTTTCAGCACGCAATGGCTCCATCATGGGACACACAGATAAGCGCATCCGCGACTACCTCCATCTGTGCGCTGCGTGAGCCTTTCACCAAGACCGTCAGACCCGGGCTGAGCAGCTGGCAAGCGCTATCGATCAGCGCTTGGGATGAATCGAAATGGCAGGCGTTCTTACCGAATGCCTCGGCTGTCAGGCCTGCCAACATACCGCAGGTCAGCAGATGGTCAATCCCGGCATCACGCGCCTGGCGGCCGGCCGCGGCATGGAAATCCTCGGCCCGCGGCCCCAGTTCTGCCATATCTCCCAAGACCAGTGCAGTCCGGCCAGGCCGATTCGCCAACGCGCGGATGGCTGCTTTGAGCGATGCCGGATTAGCGTTGTAGGTGTCATCAATCAGGCATGCGCCGCGAGCGCCCGCGCGCACTTGCAGTCTCCCCGGCTGAGCCTTGACCGATTCCAGGCCAGCGCGAATTTCTGATTGGCCAGCGCCGCAGGCCCAGGCAGTACTAGCCGCGGCTAGCGCGTTCAATGCATTATGTCTACCCAGCAGGTTAAGCCGTGCCTCGAAAGATTCGTCCGGCAGATGTATTTCGATAAGCTGGGTGTCACCTTCTCCAGTCACTTCAGCTGAAATCCGGGCCCGGTTGTCGACACCAAAGGTAATAGTCTGAAAGGCTTGGCTTCGGGCAGCCCAGTAAGCCGCAAAACGATCATCGGCGTTGATAATGGCGGCGGCGCCATGGGCCATGCCATGAAAGATCTCAGCCTTGGCTCGAGCCACGCCCGCAAGATCACCGAGCCCTTCCAGGTGTGCCGATGCAGCATTGGTAATCAACGATACGGTCGGTCGTGCGATTCGCGACAGATAATCAATTTCCCCTGGGTGATTCATGCCCATTTCAATAACCGCGAACCGGTGTTCAGGCTGCAGGCCCAACAGAGTCAACGGTAGGCCGATGTGGTTATTGAAACTACCTGGGCTGGCATGTACTGGGCCCAGTTGCCCCAGAATCGAGGAGATCATTTCTTTAACTGTGGTCTTGCCGTTACTCCCGGTCACACCGATCACAGGAATATCGAATCGATTGCGCCAGAATCCAGCGAGTTGACCTAACGCTACGGTCGTATCCTTTACAACCAGCCCCGGCAGCCCTCGAAGCGTGGGACGGCTAGAGATAATGGCTGCTGCACCAGCACCGCGCGCTTGCTCGACAAAGTCATGGCCCTTGAAATTATCACCATCGAGTGCGATAAAAAGGGCTCCCGACTGAAGCGTTCGGCTATCGGTCGATACCGAGCTAAAGTCAGCATCCTCACCTGTCAGTTGCCCGTCAATAACAGTGGCGATCTCTTTCAGACTCAACATGACATATCTCCCAGTATGTGCTCGGCAACACTTTGGTCGTTGAAGGGAATGGTCTGGCCGGCTACGATCTGGCTAGTCTCGTGACCCTTGCCGGCTATCAATATCAGGTCTCCTGGAATCGCGTGCCCAATGGCATACGCGATCGCCAGATGCCGCTCGGGAATGGTCGCTTGGGCAGGCACATTCATGCCTTGACCAATGTCACAAAGAATCTGCATCGGGTCTTCGTTCCGCGGGTTGTCATTGGTCAGCACCACTCGATCAGCCAGGCATGATGCGCGCTCGCCCATTAATGCCCGCTTGCCGCGATCACGTTCACCGCCGCATCCGAAGACACACCACAACCGCCCGTCCGTATATGGACGCAGTGCCGTCAGCGCCTGGGACAAGGCTTCGGGCGAATGCGCATAATCCACGACTACCGTCGGCCTGGAACCGCCTGAGCCGGGGCAGAATTCCAGGCGGCCCGGTACCGGCACCAGGTCTGTCATCACCTGACTGATATCTTGGGGCGAATAACCCAGTGCCAGCAGCGTGGTTGCCACTGCCATCAGATTGGCTGCATTGAAACGCCCACGTAAAATCGATTCAAAAGCGATCTCCCCACTGGGGCTTGCGAGGTGCAGCGTGATCCCACTTCGATGAACATCTATAGCGCGGGGATATACATCGGCCTTGGCATCTTCTCCAAATGTCCACAGTTGCGCCGAAAGCCCGGAAGCTGCAAAGCGTTCACCGAAAGGGTCTGCCACGTTGATAATCACACTTTCCAGTTCATAGCGCTGAAACAGCAATAATTTGGTCTGGGCATAACGATCCATGCTTGCGTGATAATCAAGATGGTCGCGACTGAGATTGGTAAAAAGTGCTGCATTAAACTCGACGCCTTCGGCACGGCCCTGTTCCAGCGCATGAGACGACACCTCCAGGCAAACGCTGTCAGCCCCCTGGGTCGCCAGTTCGGCAAGTTGTGCCTGCAAAGTGATGGCGTCGGGCGTAGTCAGGCCGGTGCTTTGCAAAGCACCGGGAAAACCCCAACCGGGCGTACCGATAAAACCGCTGCGCTGGCCCAGCGCACTGAGTGCCTGTGCCAGCAGGGATGCACAGGTCGTTTTACCATTCGTACCTGTCACACCAATGACACACAAAGCACTGGAAGGTAGACCAAAAAAACGACTGGCAATCCGCCCCCCACCCATTTTCTTAGATCATCTACCGGATAACACCGCGCGGAATCTATCGGGACTGAATCCTGACGCTCATATAACGCGACTGCGGCTCCGGACTCCAGCGCCTGGTCAATAAACACACGGCCATCGTGGGCCTGCCCGGGTACGCCAAAGAACAGACTGCCGGGACGAACCTCTCGACTGTCCAGGGTCAGTTCTGAAATAGGCAGGCTCTCTTGCTGTGGCTCGACTTTTACGATCCCCTTGACCAGTTGGCCAAGCAGTCGCGGCGCATACTGTACTGATTGCATCATGCGCCAGTCTCTTTGCCTGCAGTATGGGAAACAATGGTGACTCCCGAATCCACTCCGGCATCAGGCCGGATCCCGTACATGCGCAAAGCATCAGCCATGATTCGGGCGAATGCCGGCGCAGCCACTTCGCCGCCATAATGCTTGCCCTGTGGCTCATCAACCATGACTGCTAGCACAAAGCGCGGAGCAGATGCCGGCGCGAAGCCGACGAAAAGAGACTGGTAACGATCTTCTTCGTAACCGCCTGTGGGGCTAGGTTTGTGTACCGTACCGGTCTTGCCTGCCACGCGATACGCGGGAACAGCGGCCCGCCGAGCGGTACCCTGCGGGCTGACTACCTTTTCCAACAGGAAATTGATCTGCCGGGTAATGTGGGCAGATAACACCCGCTGTCCTGCCACCGGACGGTGTTGACGCTGCAGTGTGACCGGGCGCAGGATGCCGCCAGACGCCAACACACTGTAGGCACGTGCCAGTTGCACTGGCGTAGAAGATAAACCATAACCATAAGACAGGGTCGCATGCTCACTGGGACGCCAGCGCTCACGTTTGAGTAAACTGCCGCCTTGCTCTCCCGGGAGCTCGACTCCGGTCGGCTGACCGAAGCCGACCTTCGTCAGAATGTCATATAGTTTTTCGGGTGCGAGCTCCATGGCAATTTTCGCGGTACCAATATTGCTCGACTTGATCAGCACCCCCGAAAGGGTCAGTTCACCATAGTCGTGCACATCCCTGATTGACCAACCGCCCACATAATGGATGCCGGGGCTGGTAGAGACCGATGTATCCAGCGAGAAACGTCCACTCGCCAGCGCCATCGATAAGGTAAACGGCTTAACCGTCGATCCGGGCTCGAAAACATCCGTCACTGATCGATTGCGAAATCTTTCCCCCGAAATATCGCTACGCTTATTGGGGTTAAAGTCAGGAACATTGGCCATTGCCAATACTTCCCCGGTCTGCACGTCAAGCATTACCGCTGAAGCGCCAGCAGCATGGTGCTGGTGTGCTGCCTGGGCCAGATGTCGCTGGGCGGAAACCTGGATACGCAGGTCTAAACTCAACTGCAGGTCACGACCATGGTACACCGGGCGGATGCTCTCGATATCCTCCACCACACTACCCTTACGGTCGCGCAATACCCGCTTGCGACCCTCGATACCGGCAAGGTGATTATCAAAGGCCCGCTCGATACCTTCTTGCCCCCGATCGTCGACGTCGGTGAACCCAAGGACATGACTGGTAATTGGCCCAGCCGGGTAATAACGGCCATATTCGCGTAGAGACGATACACCCGCAATGCCCAAGCTTTCAATGCGGGTCGCCTCGGCCGGGGGCAAGTGGCGGCGCAAATACACAAACTCACGATCCTGATAACGATCCAGCAGGCTGTCTATCTGATTAACACTCATACCAAGCGCGTCAGCGAGACGCGACCGGTCAGCGACGGACTGAACCAGCGTCGGTGGATGTGCCCAAACCGCATCGAGCGGTGTGCTTACCGCCAGGACATCACCATTGCGATCAACAATTCGCCCCCTGGCCGGCTTGACGGCAATGCTACGTAATTGCCGTGCTGCACCTTCAGCCTGGAGCCGCGGACTGTCGAGGATCTGGACCTGGAAGGTTCGGCCCAGCAGCACTGCCATACCCAGACTCAAGATACCCACAACAAACCACTGGCGTCCACGGGAGAAACTAGCAACACCGACTGGGAGGCGGGACGCGATCACTGTGCTGCCTCCAACTGCACCACAACGATGTCGGTTGGCCCCGGAGTGACCATACCCAACTCCTGTCTTGCGGACTGCTCCACCAGGTTATGTCGTGACCAGGTAGCCTGTTCCAGTTGCAGGCGACCCCATTCATCGTTCAGTCGGTCACGCAACTTTTCGGCTGCGCGAACCTCTCGAAACTCAAGCCGGTTCTGATGACGAACCACGACCACCGCCAGTGCTGAAACGAAGGTAAGCAAACTGAGAAAGGCTATCCACTTCATTGCAGCACAGTCCCTTGGGATTTTTCGGCGCAACGCAGGATCGCACTACGCGCTCTAGGATTAACCTCGATCTCGTGTGCTGATGGGCGCGTGGGCTTACATAACCGGGCCAGTGTGGGGTGCAACCTATCGTGAGTCACAGGTAGATCTGGCGGAAAAGGGTCGCCCTGCGCGGCCTCACGCAGGAAATGCTTGACTCGACGATCCTCCAATGAATGAAAACTGATGACTACCAGTCGACCGGTCGGCTCGAGCATATCAAGGG
>Ga0208406_1000192_pt1 | contig 25832 bp, 20 predicted proteins | sample ETNtaG_15_FD_185769 | JGI IMG/M metagenome (GOLD analysis project Ga0208406, IMG submission 185769) | Marine microbial and viral communities from oxygen minimum zone, Eastern Pacific Ocean - ETNP201302PF89A (SPAdes) (version 2) | ecosystem: Environmental > Aquatic > Marine > Oceanic ...
TCACCTTCACCCAGTGGGCCTGAGATGAGCTCTGCCCATTTGGATGTGGTCAGCCCTACCCTCACGGTGTGGGACTTTGGACCTCCTGCAGGGTCCAGGGTCCAGAGTGTGGCTTGACGTTCAACCTCCTTCTCACTGCGCTGTTTCTGGAAGAGGGCCACCTGTTCCGGGGTCAGGATACTCATAATCGTCCGATTACGAAGCTTGCTGATGGCGCGCTCCAACGACTCGCCCTCAAGGACTGATTTTCTCAGCTCTTGTATTTCGGGATTGATGCCCCTCATGGCAGCACGCAGTTGAGAACGCTGGCTGGAGTCGAGGTTGATTCCCTGGATCATCTGGCCAAAGGCGCCGCCCCTGCCACCCCCCCCTCCACCTCTGGATGGGGGCTGGGAACCAGAGGTTTCGGCCGGGGTGCTGTTAGGACTGTCCTCTGCTGTGGGTTTACTCTTCTCCTGTTTTGGTTTGAATTTGAGGGCAGAAGCGGAGACAGAGACACGAAGAACAGCTGACCTTGAGTCAGTGATGATTTCAGCACTGGCCGTCATTCCGGGAAGGAGCGTCTGGTCACTGTTATCAACTTTGGCGATCACCTTATAGGTGACAACGGATTGAACCACCTCTGGGTTTAGCCGTTTTTGGGTGATTTCACCTTGGAAAGAGCGACCAGGGTAGGCATCAACGGTAAAACGGACCCTCTGCCCGGTTGTAATACGACCAATATCGGACTCATCAATATCCATCTCCAGTTGCATGGAGCTGAGATTCTCTGCAATCAAAAACATCTCGCTCGCTTTCTGTCCTCCGGAGACAACGTCTCCCTTGTAGATCATTCGGTTGAGGATGACCCCTTGAATGGGAGCAGTAATCTCAGTATGTGCCAGATTGTATTCTTGTTCAGCAAGTTGGGCCTTGCTCAGTTGCTCGCGGGAGAGGGAGGCCGATACTTCTTCATTGAGTTGATCGATCCGGGCAGATTTGGCTTCTACTGTCGTCGAGGCCACCCTGTGTTTTACTTCAGCGGCTTTGACCTCGGCATCGGCGTCATCGAGGGCCGCCTTGGCCTTATCGACCTCAGCCTGGGCAAGCACACCCGCTTTCAGTAGTTGTGTTGCCCGTTTATATGTTGTTTCCGCAACACTCCATCTCCGTTTAGCGTTTGCCCTGGTATGGTTGGCTCCAGCAAGAGAGGCTTCTGCATTGCGCAAATCAGAGTGTGCACTGGAGACAGCGGCACGACGAGCAGCCACATCAGAAGCAGACGCCTTGGTCTGATATCTCGCCTGTTGAATGCGAAGCCTGAATTCATCCTGTCTAAGCTGTGCAATGGGCTGCTTGGGTTCAACCCGTTGATTAAAATCGACAAAGACTTCCGCCACTTCCCCACTGACTTGTGGGATTACGGTTACCGTGCTGACGGGATTGATGGCACCGGTGACGGCAATCATTTTACTCAGATCCCCCCTGTCGATGGGGGCAGTCCTGTAGGTGGTACTGGTTGAGGTTTTGTTTCCAAGGTAGTCATCAAGAAGACCTTGCTCCCAGGCCCAGTAACCACCACCAGCAAGGGGTGCAACAATAAAAATCAGAAAAAGGAAAAGTCTTTTCATTTGTACCCTCTTGATATCGATTGGTTTTGAGTTGTAGCAGGAAGCGTGATGACGATAGAGAGCCCACCCTCTTCAAGGTTGAAGGCCCTGATCGTACCATGGTGCCGCCGAATCGCTCTGTCGGCGATGGTCAGACCGAGGCCAAATCCTCTCTCATCACTTTTTTGAGCAGGGTCGTCCCGGAAACGGTCCTGATTGGTTATCCGAGAGAAGGGTTCGAAAATGGTCTTAAGCTTTGACTCATCGATTCCCGGGCCTTGGTCAGAGACTGAAACCGTAATGGTGGAGTCACTTTTGGCAAGGGTGACACTCACTACAGATTTGGGCGGAGTGTACTTCACCGCATTGCCGATCACATTTTCAAACGCACGCCGGAGAAGTTCCGCATCTCCCGATAGTTGCGAATCAGCCCTGAGTTCAAGCCTCACCTCTTTCTCCTCCTGAGTGGCCTGGAAGTTGAGGCTCTCGATAATATCCTCAAGCAGTGACCCGATATCGACCTGTGTTCTGCTCTCGGTAGAGAGATCGCCTTCAAGGCGTGAGAGGGTGAGGAATTGACCGACAAGCTCATTCAGCCGGTTCGACTCAAGATATATCCTCTTAAGGAGTGATTCGGTTCGTTCCGGTTTTTGCCTGACCAACTCAATGGCAAGTTGCAGGCGGGCCAGTGGTGAGCGCAACTCATGAGAGACATCGCTCAGAAGTTGTTTCTGGGCATTTATCACCCCCTGGAGGTGTTCGGCCATATGGTCAAAGTCACGACCAAGATCGGAAATTTCACCTTTTCGATTACCGATCTGGTTCATCACCCTTGTCGACAATACCCCTGATGCCAGTTTATTTGTGGCCTCACGGAGATGGCGGATAGGTCGACTCATATACCAGGCAAGAATCAGGCTGAAGAGCAGGGTAGCACCGACCATAGACAGCCCCAGAATGCTATTAAGAAAACGGGGCCAGAAGCGCCAGAGGGTAGGGGGGTTGACCTGGGATGGGGCGCGTGGGGCAAGAAAAACAATATAGGGTTCCCCCTCCGGAGTGCGCACCTTTCTGGCCCATGGAGCCGAGCCTTTGGGCCTATTGGTTGAATTTCGAGCACGTTGAAGAGCCCCTTTGGGAATAGGGCGGTTGAGTAGTTCTTTTCCCAGGCTGTCGATCACCAGAATTGGTCTGCTCTCTTTGTCTTGTTCATCGAGTATGGATTTGGCCGCTTCAATTCCACTAAAATGAAGAGCGTGGAAGAGAGCGTCCATCATTGCCCGTGGGTTCTGTGCACGGTCGGCAAGTTGGACAAGTCTTTTCTCCTGCTGTTGTTCAGCAATTAGCCCCACTACTCCACTGGTCAGTGCCAGGGTCAGCCATAGCCCTAAAAATATTTTCCAGAAGAGTCGTCCCATGGTTCCTCTCTATTAACTCCTGATCAGCTGATAACCCTGACCACGAACTGTTTTAATCGTCTGTTTGTCGTCGTCGGGGGTGTTCAGCTTTCGTCTGAGGTTGCTGATATGGACATCGATACTGCGATCGAAGGGGCCTGAGGGTCTCCCTAACCCTTGTTCTGAGAGCATCTCTTTTGAGACGACTCGACCGGAGTGGCGAACCAGAATTTCAAGCAGGGTAAACTCAGTACTGGTGAGAACGAGAAGTTGATCAACGAGTCGCGCTTCACGAGTCCCGATATCAATCGTCAGTGATCCCTCCTTTAGTGTGCTGGGATCATCGACGTCTGTTTTTGGGGAGGCTCTGCGAAGAATGGCCCTTAATCGAGCTGCGAGTTCCTTAGGGTTGAAGGGTTTTGGGAGATAGTCATCCGCACCAATCTCAAGCCCGATAATTCGGTCGATATCATCCCCTTTCGCTGTCAACATTAAAATCGGAAGGGATGATTTTTGGCGTATTCGTTTTAGCGTCTCAAGTCCATCAGGCTCAGGCATCATTACGTCCAGGACCAAGGCATCAAAATGACCTGATAGTGCAAGAGTCAGCCCCCTGTTTCCATCATGAGCCGCCCCGGTAGTAAAGCCTTCTCCACTGAGAAAATCACTCAGCATGTCACAAAGCTCAACATCATCATCAATGAGTAGGATTTTAGCCATGAAGTTATTTTGACATAGTTATTATCAAATTCACTTCTCTTCTAAAAACTTTACATAACTTTACCTGTAAAGGCTGATATTTACATGTTATAGGAGCAGAATATACCTAAACCGGAATTGCCCAGTCGATGATTTAAATCAAGGAGTCTGAAATGAAAAACAGAGTATCGAAATTAAGTAGCACCATTATTGTTTTCACTGCTGTTACCGCACTTGGCGGAGTGAGTGTTGCCAATGCCGAGGGTTGTCAGGGGTCAGGTTCACATCAGATGCATAAAGGTTCTTCTGGCACCATGACACACCAGGGCAAAGGGATGAAGTCTGGTGGAAAGCAGAAGATGTCGCGCCAGATGATGCAGCAGGGCAAGGGGATGAAAGGGGGTCGCCGTGGCGACATGCTTGGAAATGAGCGTGGCATCAAGCGGATGATGGAAACCCTTGATGTTACGGACACACAGCGTGATTCGATCTGGAAGATTATCGATGATCGACGAAGTGCGCAACGTAAATTGGCTTCAGATATACAGAGTCAACACAAAGCGCTGCGAGAGCTGAATACGTCATCAAATTCTGACCTGGGCAAGGTGAAAGAGATTGCAAGCACGCTCTCCTCACTAATCGAAGAGCAGATTGTAGAGAGTGCAAATATCATGATTCTGGTTCACAATGTTCTTACCGACGAACAGAAAAAGAAGATGGAAGAGCAGAAGCAGACAAGAGGCAAACAATATCAATCTTGTTCAAAATGAGCATTTGGTGGCAGCCCTCAGAAAAAAGATACCCAAAAAACAACAATTAAATTCAGCCTGTTTTGTTGGAAATCGTTCCGGTTCGAAAGAGCCGGATTTTTTTTGAACCCAATAAAGACAAAGAAGTTGTAAGTGGATGCGTCATCTCTTGAAGCATATTGAAATAGGGCGGTGTCTATAATAGGCACTACCTAGCATCTCTCAGCAGAGTATAGGATCAAACCAAAAATAAAGAGAAGATGTAAACATGATTTAGATGCGGTGTCGTAGCAACATAATGGGTATGCTTATCTGTGTAATAGGGAGCAGGTTGTAAGATTGCTCGTTAAGAGTTCCATTGATCAAATACAGTTCATCTCTTGACATTTTGTGGTTGATATATATAGTTTCGTTTAACTTTGTTTTAACTGTGTTTTTTCGGTGATTGTTTTTTCAATTTACAGAGTCACTGCGCTAGTAAGCAAGGATAAGGAATAACCATTGCGAACATCTGTTCACCAGCTTAAGAAAGCAGAACCTGTTGTTGCAGTGGGCATATCTCCTTTTATGAAAGTACGCATCGTGCAGCACTGGCTGCCACAAATTTCCACTGTTTCTCGGGTGATTGATGCCGTGAGGCGGTTCTGTACCATGAAGCAGTGGTCATCCCGGCGGCTTGCCGATTTCTGAAGTTCCATTAACCATTCCTGACCTTCACTGGAGAGCAGACCATGGCAGCAAAAAAGAAGGTGACCAAAAAGAAGGCCACCAAACGCAAAGTAGTTAAGAAAAAAGCAGCAAAGAAGAAAGCAACCAAGAAAAAAGCAACCAGGAAAAAGGTTGCAAAGAAAGCTCCTGCACGTAAGAAAGCAACCAAGAAAAAAGCAGCAAAGAAGAAAGCAACCAGGAAGAAAGTAACCAAGAAGAAAGCAACCAAGAAGAAAGCAACCAGGAAGAAAGCAGCAAAGAAAAAGGTAGCCAAAAAGAAGGCGGCCAAGAAAAAAGCAACCAAGAAAAAAGCAACCAGGAAGAAAGCAACCAGGAAGAAAGCAACCAGGAAGAAAGCAGCAAAGAAAAAGGTAGCCAAAAAGAAGGCGGCCAAGAAAAAAGCGACCAGGAAAGCGACCAGGAAAAAAGCAACCAAAAAGAAGGCGGCCAAGAAGAAAGCAACCAGGAAAAAAGCAACCAGGAAAAAAGCAACCAAAAAGAAGGCGGCCAAGAAAAAAGCGGCTAAAAAGAGAGTAGCAAGAAAAAGGTAGCCCACTCACTGAGGCAGAAGTGCCAAAGTAGAGCAATTGGATAGAAGTCGATGCCGGCCGTCAAAGGCCGGCTTTTTTTTGTTTCAGACTTGGTTGATAGTGGCCTCTACTGTTTCTCATCCACTCTGGCAGAGGCGTTTAGGGTCATTCAAAAATACCGCTCTTAATCAGATTTGACCTCGATAAGAGTGACCTTCCAGCGCAATTCACCCTGAAGATGAAGTTCTCCAGGGAAGAAAGAGATCGAAAAGTCACGTGCCTGGGCAGGAGGAACCATAAGATGAAGACCCTCATTTTGCTCACTGATTATGGTGCAGTGATCTTGGTTGTCTTCGGGTTTTTTCAGACAGTCTTGAAGCGTGATGGTGACACGTGCCGAAGAGAGCATGGAGGAGGGATCCTGATTTTCGATCCGACCAGTGAGTTGGTAACTGTCAGCATAGCTGGGTTCCAGATTCAAGTTGCTAAGAGTAATGACGGTTGTTTCAACAGAGGATCTAGTGTCTGAAACATCTTCTGTTGCGAAATAAGCGATAACTCCGGCAAGAAGCAGTGCAATGAGAGTTCCGAGGGCAACATTGGGTAGACGATAGGAGACAAATATCAGTGTCACTCCAATAATGGTGAGTAAAATCCAGTGCATAACTCTTTTGTTGGCATCTTCCGGTGATTTAATGAGGTCTTGCCTTCTGCTACCACCTCTGATTTGATCGAATCTCCCCCCTGAATGGGGAAAACCAGCAATACTCAATGATGAGGCCATTGATTTTGCATACAACGGGTTTACTATCTCTTCTCGTCAAGTAGACTCGGTCTCCTGCAGGGATCGGTATAGATCACCCAGAAGGGGATACGCTCTCAATAACGACATTATAGAACATCTTTCGCCATCATAAAAAACGTGGAACCCTAGATAACGTGACAACCCTCAATAAAACGGACGATAGTTTAGAAGCCTCTATCAACGAGGCTGCCATTGATGCTGAGAACAACAAGCCTGCTCCACTTGCTCGGGAGGAGCGAGAAGCGCTGATCACAAGATTCAGGTTTCTCCTTGAACAAGAAAAGGCGGTGCTTGTGGCTCACTATTATGTTGATGATGAACTACAGGAGCTGGCAGATGCTACCGGCGGTTGTGTTGCAGATTCACTTGAAATGGCACGTTTTGGCTTTTCTCATAAAGCATCAACCATTATTGTTGCCGGTGTTCGTTTCATGGGTGAGACGGCTAAAATTCTCAGCCCGGAAAAGCGGATCTTGGTCGTCAGCCAGGAGGCGGAATGCTCTCTGGATCTTGGCTGTCCTGCAAAGGATTTTGGAGATTTTTGCGATCAATACCCTGATCATACCGTTGTGGTCTATGCCAATACCAGTACAGAGGTCAAGGCCAGGGCAGACTGGGTGGTGACGTCCTCAATAGCCCTTGACGTGGTCAAACACCTCAAAGACCAGGGAAAGAAAATTCTCTGGGCACCTGATCGCTATCTCGGTGATTATATTCAGCGAATGACAGGAGCAGAGATGCTGCTCTGGCAGGGACGTTGCATCGTCCACGAGGCTTTTAAGGCGACAGCTCTTGAGTCACTAAAGCGTCAACACCCTGAAGCGGGAATCCTTGTCCATCCGGAATCACCAGCCGCCATCATTGAGATGGCGGATGTCGTAGGCTCTACCAGTCAACTGATAGCGGCGGTCTCTAAACTCAATAATCCGGAATTTATTGTTGCCACAGAGTCGGGAATCTTTCACAAGATGCGTGAGGCAGCACCGGAAAAACGATTTATGCCCGCGCCGACAGCGGGTGAAGGCGCTACGTGTATCAGTTGTGCTGTCTGTCCATGGATGAAATTGAATGGGCTTGCAGGGGTGGTGCACGCTCTGGAGAGTAGTGAAGGCGAGGTTCATATTGATGAGCATGTCCGCCAGCTTGCCCAGATATCGATTCATCGAATGATCGAGTTTGGGCGTAGTCACCCAAAGAAAAGCCACCCTTCATGAGTCGCTATCATGCGGGTGTTAGCCAGGAAGGCAATAATGAAGAACATCGTATTGCCATTCTGATCCTCAATCTGGGCACTCCTGATGGGGCTGAACCTACTGCAATTCGTCGTTTTCTCGCAGAATTTCTTTGGGATCCGAGGGTCGTTGAATCCTCTCGTCCCCTCTGGTGGGTCATTCTGAACGGGATCATTCTTCACCGTCGACCACGACAAAGAGCAAAAGAGTACGCTTCCATGTGGAGTGAAGAGGAGGGCTTTCCTCTCTTGTCAATCACCCGGAAGCAGGCGAAGGGGCTTGGCCGGATTTTGAGTGAACGCTTTGGAGACCGTTTCCGGGTCATCTATGCAATGCGTTACGGGAGTCCTGCAGTTAATATCGAGCTACAGAAACTGGCGAAGCAAGGTTTTCAGCGACTCCTGGTTTTACCGCTCTTTCCCCAATATTCAGCGACCACTACCGCTTCAGCATTTGATGCTGTGGTTAGGGAGCTGGGCCAGTGGCGTCGGATCCCTGAAGTACGTTTCGTCCACGGTTATCATACCCACCCAGATTACCTCGATGTGTTGTCTCAGAGTATCCGAAATCACTGGAGTAAATTTGGTCGTAGTCAGAGGTTGCTTTTCTCATTTCATGGAATACCAACAAGTTATGTCGAGAGCGGAGACCCCTACCCTGTTTATTGCCGGCAGACGGCAGAGCAGGTGGCAAAACGACTGCACCTCGATGCCAGTGCCTGGGAGGTCGTCTTTCACTCCAGTATTGGACGAAAGCCCTGGACCCAACCCTACACTGACAAGGTACTGGAAGACCTTCCGCATCAGGGTGTTGCCAGCGTAGATGTAATCTGTCCGGGCTTTTCGGCAGATTGTCTGGAGACGCTGGAAGAGATAGGGAAAGAGAACCGGGATCTTTTTCTAAAATCAGGAGGCACTGCTTACCACTACATTCCTGCCCTTAATGAAGATCCAGCCCATCTTGAAGCGCTTTCAACCCTGGTTGAAAAGCATGCACAGGGCTGGAAAGAGCTGGCCGAGTAAGGGCTCCGATGTCAGGGCCGGATACTCCCCAATCCAAAAGCATTGATTAAAAAAGATCAGAAGATGGATGGACTGTTTGCAAAAGTGGCTGCGGGGGCAACAGTTATTACCCCTACATCACGATTGGCCAGTTATCTTGTTGCCAGATTTAACGCCCAAATGCTCAACACAGGCCAAGAGGTCTGGAGATCTCCAGAGATCTTTCAGCTGTCAGTCTGGTTGCACAGCCTTTGGCAATCCCGGGGAGAAGATTGGCCAGAGTTGACACAGACGGTCTATCTGGGTGACCAGAGAGAGCGACTCCTTTGGGAAAAGGTAATAGGTGAAGAACTCAGAAGCCGCGACAGCGGGATTGAGTTGTTGTGGGATCTTTCAGCAACGGCACGGATGGCTCAGAAGAGCTGGGGCCTTCTAAATGACTGGAATCTGACCCTCCAGGATTTTCCCGATTATCTCAATCAAGACTGTGCTGCCTTCAGTTCGTGGGCAGTGCATTACGATACCGTTCTGCATCAAAAAAACTGGATCGATCAGGCAGGTCTTTCGCTGGCTGTCATCAGGAATATGGCCAGATTTCCGGAAGTTGTTGTCTTCGCCGGATTTGAGCTTATCAACCCCCGTCAAAAAATGTTGACCGAGGTGATGGAAGAGCAGGGAGTTGATCTACAGATCTGGATGCCTGAGACCGGGGGAGATCGATCGTTGCGGCAAATCAGATGCCGTGACTCCACGGACGAGATCAGGAGGGCCGCGGCATGGGCTTGTGAAAGACTCGAACTCTCACCTCTTGATCCAGTGGGGATTGTGGTCCCTGATCTGGCAAAAAACCGGAGTGTGGTGGAAGCGGCAATGGAGGATACATTCTCTCCTGGAGCCATCGCTCCGGGGGCGGGTGAGTATTACCCCCCTTACGAACTCTCATTGGGGGTACCGCTTATTGAAGTGCCTCTGGTTGAGACAGCGATCGATCTGCTCTCCCTCTCCCGGGAGGGAGAGTTTGACCTTATCTCACGTTTGCTTCGTTCCCCCTATCTGCATCAGAACGACTCACACAGAGAGAGTTCATTAGATTGTGAGTTGACATTGCGCAGGCAGCGTCTTCACCTTTTTTCGTTAACACAACTGAGGGAGACAGCGTTATCCGTCGGCGCCCACGGCTGGGTCTCAGGGGTAGAAACTCTTGAGCAGATGCTTCAGGGGATGGGGCAGGAATTACCTGCACCGGATTGGGTAGAGCACTGGGTTGAGGTGCTTAACCTGTTTGGCTGGCCAGGTCCTCGCACACTCCTCGATAGTGAATATCAGGCGGTAGAGAAATTTCGTCAATTATTGGGAGCATTCGCCTCAACCGGGGATATCGGAGGGGTTGAGAGTCGCAACCACTGTCTGAACAGGTTGAAGCGGGCGGCAAGGGATCTTGTCTTTCACCAGCAGACGCCTTCCGCCCCAATCCAGGTGGTGGGTCTGCTTGAGAGCTCTGGGATGATATTCAGCCACCTCTGGGTGGTCGGTCTTGAGAGTGAGGCCTGGCCTTTTGCCCCTCATCCAGACCCCTTCTTGCCGCTCTCACTGCAGAGCCAGCACCAGATGCCAGGGATTGATTCATCATCATCACTCGAACTCGCCACCAGAATGACTAAGCGAATGAGCGCTTCTGCCGAGGAGGTGGTCTTCAGCTGGCCTGGTCAACGTGGGGAGACCCCCCTTATGCCAAGCCCCCTGATTGCGGAGTTAGAGCACGCGGAGCTGACACCTCCTCCCTCTCTCGCCTGGTGTGACTCTCAGCGAGAGAGCTCGCCCAAGGTAAAAATACGAAAACAGGATCCGGGCAAGCCGTTTACAGGTCGATCAGCGCCTGGCGGTACAGCGCTCTTCAGGGAGCTTGCTCAGTGTCCCTTCTATGCCTATGCCCGTCGACGACTGGGCCTGGAGGAATTTGTTGATCCTGGGTTTGGGCTTGATTCGAGAGACCGTGGGATTCTGGTTCATTCCGTGCTTGAAAAGGTATGGACAACAGTAGAAGGCAGTGAGGCACTTCAGTCGTTGTCACAAGAGCAGAGAGATCGACTGCTTGGTGGGGCTGTCTCTGCAGCACTTGACGAACTCGAACAACAGCGGCCGGGGGTATTGGGTGAGCGATTCAGGGAGTTGGAGAGGGATCGACTCGAAACACGCATTGGGCGCTGGCTTGAGCTTGAGCTTGCAAGGCCTGCTTTCGAAGTGGACTCCATTGAGTCTGATGCCAGTGCCTCATTGAGGCTGGGAGCCGGCACAGCGGTGCTTGATATCAGACTTCGGCCTGATCGGGTGGACCGGCTGGCGAGCGGCGGGCGGATGGTGATCGACTACAAGACAGGTTATCGAGCAGGCAGGGGAAAGTGGTTTGGTGTTCCCCCTGAAGAGCCCCAACTCCCTCTCTATCAGCATCTGCTCGGTGATGTCGATGCGATTGCTTTTGGCTTGATTCGGGCAGATGGCGTAAAGCTGGAGGGAGTGGGTAGACGTGATGGTATTGCAGAGGGTGTTGTTAAGGCGGGGACCATAAGAAACAACCAAAAACAGGCAAAGGACTGGGCTTCCCAGGTCCGGCAGTGGGAGAGAGCGTTGTTTAAGCTCGCAGCTGGTTTTCTCCTCGGAGAAGCGGAAGCCGAGCCCAGAACCCCACAGGAGTGCGAGGGCTGTCAGGCAAGGGCCCTCTGTCGTATCGATGAGTAGCGAACACGACCGCTCCTGTCGCCAACAGGCGTTGGACGCCGGGCGCTCCTTCATTGTTCAGGCACCGGCAGGATCGGGTAAAACAGAGCTTCTGGTTCAACGTTTTCTGGCGTTATTGACAACTGTAGAACAACCCGAAGAGATTCTGGCTATGACCTTTACCCGTAAGGCTGCAGCCGAAATGAGAGGGCGGATTTTACGTGCCTTGACAGCAGTCAACGATAACATCCCCGACAGTGAACCTGAGCGGGCCAGATGGTCTCTGGCCCAGGCGGCGATAAAGCGTGACCGGGCACGAGGGTGGGAACTGGCGAGGAATCCATTAAGGATCCAGGTGATGACCATCGACTCATTCTGTGCCCAGCTGGCGATGAGATTGCCCTGGTCATCACGCCTGGGTGCAGGTCCTGTGATCAGGGAAGATTGCAGCGCGCTCTACCGCAAGGCGGCCGAGGCGGCAGTGGAGCTGGTAGAGGGGGATACCCCCTACGCTGAAGCGATGGCTGTCCTGCTTCGAACCCTTGACGGCAACCAGCAGGCAGCCATTACGCTTATCGCTCAGTTGTTGGCAAAGCGAGAACAGTGGCTGTCACTGATTCATTTTGGGCGGGGTGACAAAGCTGAACTGCTCGAAAAGGCATGGGGTGAGGAGGTTTCCGAACAGCTCAACGAGTTGAGTTGTTCATTGAGACAGCACTGTTCTCCAGAGACCCTTTCACAGTGGATGGCTTGTGCCCACTATGCCGGAGATCAGTTTCTAAAGGCAGGAAAAACCCATCCGGCAAGGAGTTGTATCGGGCTGGTATCACTGCCACCAGTAACAGTGAGTTCACTAGAGGCGTGGCGCGGCTTGTCGGCACTTGTCTTGACCAGTGAGAACAGGCTACGCAAAACGGTAAATATCTCATCAGGTTTCCCCACCCCTGACAACGGGGGTGATGAAAAGATCAAGGCGCTCATGGAACAACTGCTTGGAGTGCTCAGTGAGCTTGATTCCCCTCAGCTGGTGAAATTGCTGGGCAGGGTGAATCGGCTTCCTTCGATGGATTTTGCCAACAGCCACCATCAGGTGCTCAGCGCAATTACGACTGTCTTATACGTGGCCTCGGCCAAGCTGATGCTGGTATTCAAGGCCGAAGGGGCCACTGATTTTATTGAGATCACTCACAGAGCGAATAGAGCGCTGGGTGATGAAGCCTCGCCAACAGATCTTGCACTGGTTCTCGACCAAGGCCTGAACCATCTCCTGATCGATGAGTTTCAGGACACCTCTCGTCGCCACATGGCGCTGCTGGAGAAATTGACAGTCAATTGGGGTGCTGAGGAAGGGCGTACCCTGTTTGTTGTGGGTGATCCAATGCAGTCCATCTATCGTTTCAGAGAAGCGGATGTGGCCCACTTCCTGCGAGTGACCACTGAAGGATTGGCAGGCCTAAGGCTGGAGCTGCTCATACTGGAAGCTAATTTTCGTTCTTCTTTAGGGGTTGTAGAGTGGGTTAACCGGGTCTTCTCTCGCATTTTACCTAAGGAGTCCGATCCTTTTCGAGGTGCGGTTACCTATTCGCCGGCCATTGCCCAGCCCTCAAAGGGGCCCGATGGAGAGGTCATTTTTAACCCTTTATTGGATTCTGATGCCCGGGCTGAGGCTCTTCTTTAGGGGTTGTAGAGTGGGTTAACCGGGTCTTCTCTCAAATTTTACCTGAGGAGTCCGATCCTTTTCGAGGTGCGGTTACCTATTCGCCGGCCATTGCCCAGCCCTCAAAGGGGCCCGATGGAGAGGTCATTTTTAACCCTATATTGGATTCTGATGCCCGGGCTGAGGCAGATCTTCTGGTCAACCATGTTGAGATCGAGCTGAATCAGGATAAGCTGATAAATGTTGCGATATTGGGGGCAACAAGAGCCCATCTTGCAGCCATAATTGCCGAACTACGGAATCGTGGTATTCCCTTTATGGCTCTTGAGAATGAGCCACTACAGAGGTGTTCCGAGGTCCAGGACCTCCTCTGCCTGACCCGGGTACTGGTCCACCCGGGTGATCGAGGAAGCTGGCTTGCTCTCCTGCGGGCACCTTTTATTGGTTTGAGTTTGAGCGATCTAACCTTGCTGGGAGAGGTAAAAACGGGCCTGTTCACCCAAATCCTGCAAAATGTTCTCGATTCGGCAGCGGATGGCGCTCCAGAGCGAGACCGCGCCACCCTCTCTGCTGAGGGCAGGCGCCGTCTACAGCGTTCAGCGCCGCTGTTACTCAAAGCAGGTGAAGAGATTGGCCGCCATGCCCTGGCGCGGCAAGTTGAAGGGGTCTGGGCGGCTTTGGGAGGGCCTGCCTTGCTTAATGATACCCAGATGGCCAATGCAAGAGCCTATCTTGATCTGTTGGCGGATGAGTCCAGGAACTCACCGTTTCCAGACCTTGCCCAACTCCATCAGCGAGTAGCCCGACTGTGGGCAGAGGTCGATCTTAATGCCGGCGATCGGCTTCAGTTGATGACCATTCATAAGGCTAAAGGGCTTGAGTTTGATGTGGTCTTTCTTCCCAGGCTTGGCTCTCAGGGGCGAAATGAGGAGCGCCAGTTACTGCGTTGGAGTGGGCGGGAGGGCGAGACACCCCTTATGGCGCCTGTGGTTGCGGCTGAAGAGAGTACGGATTCGTATAACACCTTTCTTAAGGAGCTTGATCGGGATCGACTGGATAATGAACGGGACCGGTTACTCTATGTCGCCTCTACCCGTGCCCGTCAGAAGCTCTATCTCTATGGCCACACTTCGGTCGACTCTGAGGGTGAAATAAAGCCTCCACCGGTCTCTTCACTCCTTGCCAGATTGTGGCCTGCTCTGGCAGGGGAGTTCAGCCAGAGCGTGATGGCAAAGCCTGCTTCAGGGGATCGAGAAACATTGCCACATAAAACCAAACTCTTCAGGGCCGTTGATCCGGCCTGGACTCCCCCACCCCCCAGGCCAGCAATAGCCTATCCTCCAGGCGGTAGACCAAGCCGGGGAGAGCGACCTGAATTTATCTGGGTCGGTGAAGCGGCACGCCATGTCGGTAGTGTGGTCCATGAGATGCTCGCCCATATCGCCGCTGAGGGGGCCGCTGCCTGGCCGGTTTCGAGACGACAGCAGTGGAGATCCAGCTGGAGAGGGCGCCTGACAGAGTTGGGTTTGAGGAGAGAAGAACTCGATCAGGCCGTCAGTGGGGTAGAGATGGCGGTCAACTGCTCCTGTGAGGACCCACGCGGCCAGTGGATACTCGACAACAGCCACCAGGAGGCCTGGAGTGAATGGGATCTGACTGGAGTAGAGGATGGAACACTCCATCGAATCCGGATCGATCGGAGTTTTATCGATAATCACCAGCGGTGGATTATTGACTACAAAACCAGTGATCACCAGGGCAGTGATGTTGAAGGATTTCTTGATCAGGAGCAACGACGTTATACCCCTCAACTTGAGCGTTATGCGACACTGGTTGCAAAATGGGATAATAGACCCATAAGCCTGGGGCTCTATTATCCTCTGCTGGGGGGGTGGCGCTGTTGGCAGTGGAGTAATAATGAACTCTCTTAAGGGGAGTGATTAAAGAAGCTGAGAGTCGATGAATAACTTAGAGAACAGTAAGCTCGTGGTTGCGATATCGTCGCGAGCCCTTTTTGACTTGAGCGCCAGCCACCAGGTGTTTGAAGAACAGGGTGTTGGTGCTTACTGCAAGTATCAGATTGAGCATGAGAATGAGGTGTTGGAGCCAGGGGTAGCCTTCTCATTGGTCAGAAAGCTGTTGGCTCTGAACCACCCGGATCACCCGGTGCCACGGGTTGAAGTGGTCTTGATCTCCCGTAATAGTGCAGATACCGGACTCAGGGTATTTAATTCAATCCAGCACTATGGACTTGAGATTTCATGTGCCGCCTTTTCAGCAGGTGAAAGCCCCTATCGATATGTCAACCCATTCAGTGCCCATCTTTTTCTCTCCGCAGACCCTGATGATGTCCGCAGCGCGCTGAGCAATGGGCTGGCAGCAGCAACCATACTTCCCTCTCATACAGGACATAGTGAAACCATCGATAATCAGGTCAGAATCGCTTTTGATGGTGATGCCGTGCTCTTCTCTGATGAGGCAGAGCGGGTTTTCCAGGCCGATGGTTTGGAGGCGTTTGCTCGTTCAGAACAGCAGGCGGCTTCAAAACCCCTGCCAGGAGGGCCGTTCAAACGAGTGCTCTCTGCACTCCATCAACTGCAGTCTGATTATGGTGCTGATAGCTCTCCGATACGAACCGCTCTCTTTACTGCCCGTTCCGCACCTGCCCATGAACGGGTCATCAGAACACTGCGTGCCTGGGAGATCAGGATCGATGAGGCGCTCTTTCTGGGGGGGAAGGAGAAGGGTGAATTTCTCAGGGCTTTTGGCGCTGACATCTTCTTTGACGACCAGCAAGGCCACTGTGATTCGGCAAGACAACACGTCCCCACCGGCCATGTTCCCCATGGGGTTACTAATCAGGATAATGATTCCGGGGAGTCAGAAAAGTGAATCGGGACAACAGGCCTATTGTAAATATTTTCAGCAAGACCGCACTTGTCGGCTCTTTGATGGTGGTGCTTGTTAACCAGGCAGCTGCTGGATTGCCTGTTGCCGTGGGGGGGATGGCCCTGCCCAGCCTGGCGCCAATGCTCGAAACCGTTCAACCCGCGGTGGTTAACATTTCAACCACCAGCTATCTCAGTCCTGGCTCCAGTCGTCTCTTTCAGGACCCCTTTTTCCGACAGTTTTTTGACCTGCTGACGGGCGGCAACTCAATGCAGAGGTGGTCGGTCTCGATGCAGAGACAGATATTGCAGTTATCAAAATACCAGCAAAGAAGCTGAAGGCCATCCGACTCGGAAATTCCAGCAGATTACGGGTCGGTGATTTCGTGGTCGCCATTGGTAATCCGTTTGGCCTTAATCAGACCGTGACATCAGGTATTGTCAGTGCCCTGGGAAGGACGGGTCTTGGCATCGAGGGCTACGAAGACTTTATCCAGACCGATGCCTCGATTAATCCCGGTAATTCCGGAGGTCCGCTGGTTGATCTCAATGGAGAGCTGATCGGATTGAATACCGCCATTTTCTCAAAAAGTGGCGGCAACATCGGGATTGGTTTTGCGATTCCGGTTGATATGGTGAAAAAACTGGTTGTTCAGCTGGTTCAGTTTGGTGAAGTGAAGCGGGGTCAGCTGGGAGTTATTGTTCAGGATCTGACTCCGGAGTTGGCTCAGGCATTTAACCTGTCAGATAGCCATGGAGCGGTTATTGCAAGGGTGCTTGAAGGCTCCGCTGCAGACAGTGCCGGGCTGAGGGCGGGTGATATTGTTCTCGAGCTGGATCATCAAAGGTTACGCAATGGTGCCGATCTTAGAAATGGGATAGGTCTGATGCGAGTTGGCAAGAGTATCCAACTCAAACTGATTCGCAATGGTGTTACCCGCGATGTGAACATTCAACTGAGTGAGGCCAGAGCCGAAACAAGCGAAGCAGGCCAGACCATTGATGGGGGTCGTCTCCATCGGCGTCTTGATGGGGCACTGCTTGGCCAGCACTATTCAGATCAATACCCGAATGAGGGTGGTGTCGTGATTGTCGAGATTGAAAAAGGGAGTGCTGGGGCCAGGGTGGGGCTAGAGCCGGGAGACCTGATTGTCTCGGTAAACCGACGGGAGATCACCACCTTAAGCGAGATGGAGCAGGCAGTTCGAATCAATGATAAGTCGCTCCGCCTAAACATACACAGGGGTAACAGCGCGCTTTTCCTGGTACTAAGATAGTCTTTTGCCTAGAGATGGGGCACTGCTTGGCCAGCACTATTCAGATCAATACCCGAATGAGGGTGGTGTCGTGATTGCCGAGATTGAAAAAGGGAGTGCTGCGGCCAGGGTGGGGCTAAAGCCGGGAGACCTGATTGTCTCGGTAAACCGACGGGAGATCACCACCTTAAGCGAGATGGAGCAGGCAGTTCGAATCAATGATAAGTCGCTCCGCCTAAACATACTCAGGGGTAACAGCGCGCTTTTCCTGGTACTAAGATAGCCTTTTGCCTAGAGATGACTAATTCAGATTCTTGCTGGGGTTGATGTATACTCCTGCGCCTGCGGCCTATTCGTTGGTGGTTGGAATAGCTTGTAGCGGTGAATTTCAACAGTTTTTCACCGGATATCCGGCAAACTAAAGAACAAGAGAGAGAGATGGCTGACTTCCAAATTGCCCCTTCAATCCTTTCGGCAGACTTTGCCCGTCTGGGAGAGGAGGTTTCCCAAGTATTGGCTTCCGGTGCCGATATAGTCCATTTTGATGTCATGGATAACCACTATGTGCCCAATCTTACTATTGGGCCACAGGTCTGTGAGGCACTCATTAATCATGGGATTACCGCTCCTATCGACATCCACCTGATGGTCAAGCCAGTAGATCGGATTATTCCTGATTTTGCAGCTGCCGGAGCGACCTATATTACTTTTCACCCCGAGGCTTCTGAGCAAGTCGACCGCTCTTTGCAGTTGATCCGTGATGAGGGCTGCAAGTCGGGCCTGGTCTTTAACCCGGCCACCTCCCTGGACTATCTTGAGTGGGCGATCGACAAGGTCGATATGGTGTTATTGATGTCAGTCAACCCAGGGTTCGCAGGGCAGACGTTCATCCCAGCTACCCTTGAAAAATTGCGACAGGCACGAGCCATCATCGATGCCAGTGGAAGGGATATACGTCTGGAGGTTGATGGCGGGGTCAAGGTCGACAATATTGGTGAAACGGCCAAGGCCGGTGCCGATACGTTTGTTGCCGGTTCAGCTATTTTTGGTGCGGGCCAATCTTCAGACCCGAACAGTTATGACACGGTCATAGGAGCGATGCGCCAGGAGCTCTCAAACGCCCGAAACCATTGACCGCCTTGATCCCGGCAGAGGCCATTCTGATCGATCTTGATGGAACGCTGATTGATACTGCCCCTGATTTGGCTGGGGCAACAAATCGGATGCTGGGTTTCTTTGGTATGGCCAAGGTCACTGAAACCGAGGTTAGGCGTTGGATTGGAAATGGTGTTCCACGCCTGGTAAAGCGTGCTCTGACAGGCAAGATGGATGGGGAGCCGGAGGCGGGGCTCTTTGCCAGGGGGTACAGTCAGTTCATGGCTTTTTATGCTGAGGACCTCTGCCTGAAAAGCCGTCCTTATCCAGGGGTGGTGGAGACGCTCGAATGGTTGCGGGAGGAGGAATTTACCCTTGGCTGTGTGACCAATAAAGCGGCCGATTTCACACTTCCGCTGCTTGAACAGCTTGGCTTGAGAGATCTCTTCGCCTCTGTAGTGAGTGGTGACACAACACCCCGGAAGAAGCCAAGTCCTGAGCCATTGCTCTATGCGGCAGTCAAGATGGGGGTCTCGCCCTCAAGCTGTATTCTGGTAGGGGACTCAGAAATCGACATTCGGGCAGCACATTCTGCCCGGATGCCTGTAATCTGTGTCACCTATGGGTACAATCGGGGCGAAGATCTGAATGCGCTTAACCCAGCGGTTACCGTAGACTCATTTAAGCAAATCCGGCAACTGGTAATACATCGAGGGACAATCAGCACTAATGGCCGTTCAACAGAGTGATCTGGAAGAGCTTATCAGCCAGGGATATAACCGTGTCCCACTGATGCGTGAGGTGCTTGCTGACCTCGACACTCCACTGAGCACCTATCTGAAGTTGGCGGATGGCCCCTACTCCTATCTTTTTGAATCGGTACAGGGCGGGGAGAAGTGGGGGCGTTATTCAATTATAGGCCTGCCGGCAAAGAGTGTTTTCAAGGTAAGAGGAAATGTGGTCACACTGGAAGTCGGAGGTGAAGTCGTTGAACACCGGCAGGTGGATGATCCTCTTGAGGAGGTGGAGCGGCTTCAGGAGAGTTATATTGTTCCAATGCTTGAAGGACTCCCCCGGTTCACTGGTGGCCTGGTGGGCTATTTTGGCTATGACACCATTCGTTATATCGAGCCCCATCTGGGTTATTCCCAGAAGCCTGACCCCATTGGAGCGCCTGACATCCTGTTGATGGTCTCTGAAGAGGTTGTTGTGTTTGACAACTTGTCAGGACGGCTATTTATTATTGTTCATATTGATCCATCGGCACCCGACAGCTGGGAATCAGGAAACAGAAGACTGGATGAACTGGTTTTGGCCCTCAGTGATGATCTGTCGCGTCCCTCACGCCCTGAGCACCCTCGAATAGTCAATGAAGATGATTTTGAATCTGGATTCCCCCGTGCTGATTTTGAAGATGCCGTTGAACAGGCTCGGGAATACATCACCAATGGTGATATTTTTCAGGTTGTCCTCTCGCAGCGGTTATCGGTTCCTTTCACCTCTGAACCGATTAATCTCTACCGTGCGCTCCGCACCATGAATCCCTCTCCCTATATGGTTTATATGAATCTGGAAAACGAGCGCGTCATTGGTTCATCACCCGAAATTCTGGTTCGCCTTGAGGATGGGGAGGTAACGGTTCGCCCGATTGCCGGCACCCGGCGCCGGGGAGTTGATGAGCGTGAAGATGAAGCGTTGGCTGAAGAACTCCTCTCTGACCCCAAAGAGTTGGCAGAACATCTCATGTTGCTCGATCTTGGGCGTAATGACGTCGGCCGGGTGGCCCAGATTGGAACTGTTGTGATGACAGAACAGATGGTTGTTGAACGCTACTCACATGTTATGCACATCGTCTCTAATGTTGTTGGTGAATTGGCAAGTGAAGCCTCTGCAATAGATGTGCTGCGCGCTACTTTTCCTGCCGGCACCGTATCCGGAGCTCCGAAAGTGAGGGCATTGGAAATTATTGATGAGTTGGAACCGGTAAAGCGAGGCATCTATTCAGGGGCCATCGGCTATATAGGCTGGAATGGCAACATGGATACCTGTATTGCCATTAGAACTGCTGTAGTTAGTGACAATATATTGCATATTCAGGCAGGCGCTGGAATCGTCGCTGATTCAATTCCTGAGCAGGAATGGAACGAGACAATGAACAAGGGCCGGGTTATTTTCAGGGCTGTCGCCATGGCCTGTGCCGGGCTGGATGGGGTGGCATAGTCGGAAGTTGACAACATGACCCTGCTGATCGACATTCGTCGATGGCATCCGGTAACCTGTAATAACCGGAAAAACTGATCAAAAAGCCGAGGCCGTTGATTGAGATGCCCCGCTGAGTAGGGAACATTTCCTCTGCCTGTTGCTGCTGCATGAAGACCCCGCTCCGGCTGGGTTTTTTTGTCATCACCCAATCCAGGCAATAATCTTTCCCAGTGAGCCACAAGTTTGCAGCAGGCGTTTGATTACTGGGGTCACCTATCAGCAAATGTGATGGGGATCACAATCCAGACTGGGCTGCCTGGCTCTGTGTGATAGCCATCACTTACACCCCGTGACTTATTGCCCAAAATGGCGTTACTGGAACTAATCAGGTGAACCATTAACAGGAGATATTCGAATGAACAGGCAGGAACAAGAGTCTAAAACAGTTTGCGGCGGATTGAGTCGCCCCTTGGGGAAGAAGACGATGGAACACAATAGGTCAAAAGGCATGTTTGGACGAATTATCGGACTGACCTATGCACTATTTAATTATTTATCAGCTATTTTGGTGCTTGGGTATGGGGTTTTCTGGTACGCGAACCTGTATGTTCCTGTGACCATTGATTCCGGTGCAAAAGTGTCATTAACAACAGCATTATTGGTTAACACACTCTTAATGCTATTTTTTGCTGTGCAACATACCGTTCAGGCACGACCCTGGTTTAAGAAATTATTTATCAAATGCACTCATAAGAGTATTGAACGGTCTACCTATGTGCTTTTTTCAAACATAGCCTTTGTGCTGTTTTATCTATTCTGGAAAGATACTGGCGGTCATATTTGGCAAGTTGAAAATAAAATAGGAGTAATAATTCTTTGGTCCCTGTATGGGGCTGGCTGGGTGTTGGCGTTTGCAGCCATTTTCTTAAAAAATCATTTTCATTTCCTTGGTATTCGCCAAGCATTCCTGCATTTTCAGAACAAAGATTTTTCCCAGGAACCGCTGGTAAAGTTCTTTATATATTCCCTGGTTAGGCACCCTATGTATCTTGGCTTTTTAATGGCATATTGGGCGACTCCCATCATGAGTACAGGCCATTTTATATTTGCCCTGGAAATGACAATATATACATTCATTGGAATCCAATTTGAGGAAAATATGTTGATAGGATTTATTGGTAAAAAATATCGAGACTACCAAGCAAAAGTACCTATGCTAATCCCATTTAGCCGTCGAATTGTCACCCCTAAATCCTTATCTCCTGCGAATCAACCTGAATGACGGGTGTCGAACACACCGATTGGGCGACAGGGATAGAGGTGATGCAAAAATAAAGGATAGGAATTTGCTTTTGACAAATGAGGGTCTTGGACCATCAGAGGCCCAGAACCCTGCCGTTGTCTGTTTCACATCACTCCTGTCATCCCTAACAGCCATTTCACCCCCTCCTCTCTTCACTTTTGAATCCACAACACAAAATTTGCTTCTTTTTGTGGTTGTTTCAAGCACCAGCACAACCACCCAACCACGGCAGATTACCCTGTCTGATATGAGAAAAGGGTTTAGGAGATATCAGAGTAAAGTGATAAGTAAGCGAGATCTGGCTGTACTTAGACCACTCTTCCTCATCGGGTATTTTTGATCTATTCGGAGTCTGGATTGTCCGGAATAGAGTTAATCTGCCAGGCTAGTTTATTTCTTGATAATTGCAATCTTTCCCGCCGCACAAAACTGAAATAAGCATGAGTTCTTACCGAGCAGCAATGAAGGAGCAATTGCGAGCTAATAAATAAGTTAATCTAAAGTCCTCTTCTCAACTCAAGTCGTGCCTGTTCGGCGGATGAAATTTCGTCTTCGGATGGGTTGGAAATAAGATCGACGATATTTCGTAACGACTTTTCTTTTCTTTTTTGAAAACTCTGAATTTTTTCGTCCGTAATTCGCTCTATATTCTTGGGTACAATACTGAAAATGTTGTGTACCTTATTACTCGGGTAGAGGCTCTGAACCATATACTCGAAGTAGCCCAAGTATTTCAGTATCGGATAGATAAACCATTTTGGGAGTCTATCAATAAACTTATTGCCATCGAGATGAAGGTCAAAAAACATCGTAATATAGGAGAATTTTACGCTTGTGTATTTGAGACTAAGCCGCGGATTCTTTTTTTCTTCTAGCTTTTGATTCTTCTCAAACATCGTGCGAATTGTACTTTTAGCTCTTCCATTTTTTCTCAAATGGTTATGATAGGTTCTCGACGCTTCTAATTTAACCAACCACTCCCAGAAGAGCAGTTCTTTGACGGGCGCCCCGTTCAGATTGACGTAATACCTTTTGTAGGTTCCTGCATTTGTTACATTTTCCAAGTATTTTCCTACGCCTTCATGAGTAGTGTTAATAACACCGACATGTTCTCCGTACTCATAGAGAGGTGTTCCCGGTAAAGGGAGAGCATAGAAGAGGTCGTATCCCATCGTCTTGGGATGAGTTCCCAGAAGGCTTGCGATTCTTCCAATAAATCGCCCGGTCTCCATCGCGGTTTGTTCTGTTTCTCCGGGCATTCCCAACATCAAGGCTAAGGGCGAGAAAACACCAGATTCAATGCAACTTTCAATAGCGGTTGCCACATCTTCAATTCAATGCAACTTTCAATAGCGGTTGCCACATCTTCAAGCTTGAAATTCTTCTCCATAATATCAAGAATTTTTTGACTCCCTGTTTCGACACCGAACTTAAGAGCAGAGCAGTTATGCTCTTGGTAAAATTGAATATCCTTATGTTTGACACTTCTGCATCGAACCCCCGTGGCAATCCACAGCAAGTCATGCTTCTTCATTAGCTCCGCAATTTCGTGGGTATGCTTTCGGTTTGACCCAAAATTCTCATCGAGGATCTCGATAAAGCCGACGTCGAATCGGTCCTTGAGCATAATGAGATGATCTTCAAGCGAGTCATTATTTAATGTTCTGTAGCCTTTGGTGCTTCTCTGACAGAAAGTGCAACGAGCAACACATCCTTTTGAAACACAGACCCCTGCAACATGAGGTTTACGATGGGAATCAAAGGCCCTTGGGTCAAAAGAAAACCAGCCAGTTTCAAGGCCAACCCTTAGATAATTGCTGAGCAATTCTGGTTTATCTTGTAACCCCTGCAAGAGGATGTCGTAATCGGGAAATGGAATTTCACTGGGTGGAATGTGGGTCTCAAAGCCATTGAAGTTAATTTGATTCTCCTCGTTATAAAAACAGAGGCCTTTTATTTTCTTGAGTTTTTCGTATTTAATTTCTCTGCCGAATTCCTTGACATAATTAAGGAAATTCACCCAGGCAATTTCGCCGTCCCCATGAACAGTTAGCTCCACATTTGTATTCTTGAGAACAGCTTCCGATGAAGCCGCTAGATTTCCACCCATAATAATCCAAGCATCGGGACACGTTTCTCGAGCAATCGCTGAAATTCTTCTTATCTGTTGATAGGACGTTGAAACGACCGCACTTAATCCGATAACTTGTGGATTGAGTTCTAGAAAATAGTTTCTGATTTCTTCATCGTTAGGATATATCATGTCGATATCGAAAAAATCACAGTCATCTAATGAGTAACCATGCTTTTCCATCCAATGCATGAGAGAAACGATGGCGATTTTGGGGGCGACAGGTAACGGACCTTCAGACCTTTTTCGGTCAAGGGGTGTTCCTGCCCCTTCAACGGGTACTGAGCATAGACTTATCTTCATGATTCATCGAATCCTTTTTCTCTAAGTAGGCTTTTTTCCTAAAAAAAATCTGAAGCCCCTAGTTTAAACCATCACCCAAAAGGATAGGAAGGATAGGAATTTGCTTTTGACAAATGCGGGTCTTCGACCATCAGCAGGCCCAGAACCCTGCCATTGTCTGAATTACACCACCCTTGTTTTCCTTGATTGCCATTTCGTTCCCTCCTCTCTTCTATTTTCAATCACCAACACACAATGTGCTCTAATTAGCAGCTGTTTTCAACCACCCATAACATGCAATAGCCATAGAACACCTTGCCTGTGATCAAGCAACGTTAGTGACAGGGTGGCGGGTAAGCGGCACTTAAGCCACTCTATTTGATCGGCAGGCGCTAAGAGCGATGGAGCGAGGGGTCGACACCCCTGTATGGCGCAATATCGGAGGAGTGTTCATTTATTGATGGGGGTAGTGGTACGCTTCGTTATTGTCTGAATCCGAAATTCCAGGAGTAGAAAATGAGTTACCAAACGTTTGATCTGTCACTAGAGGGACACATTGCACACCTGCAATTGAGTCGCCCAGAGAAATATAACTCCTTGAATCAAGCTTTCTGGAGAGAGTTCCCTGAAGTGATTAGCGCCCTGGATGGCGCGGCTAAGGCCCGGGTTTTGGTGATATCCGGCAAAGGAAAACATTTCAGCGCCGGGATGGATCTAGAGGTATTCAGTAAGCCCGACCCTGATATGTTCAACGGTGAAGCCGGGCGGCGGGCCGAGGCTATGCGACGTCTGGTGATGCAGTTGCAGACCTGCTTGAGTGTTCTGGAAGAGGTCCGGATGCCGGTGATGACTGCCATCCAGGGGGGCTGTATTGGCGGCGCGCTGGATATGGTTTGCGCCAGTGATATGCGTTACTGCACCGAAGATGCCTATTTCGTGATCAAAGAGACTGAGCTGGGCATGACGGCTGATTTGGGTACGCTGCAACGATTACCACAGCTGATCTCTTCAGGGCTCGCCCGTGAACTGGCCTTCAGTGCCCGGAAATTGCCCGCCCGGGAAGCCTGGAGTGCAGGCTTGGTTAATCAGGTCTTTGCTGATCAGCATGAGAGAGATGCTGAGTGGGGTGATGGAGATTGCCCAGCGAATAGCGATTCAATCACCACTTGCCGTTACCGGGAGCAAACAGATGATCAACTATTCCCGGGATCACTCCATGGCTGATAGCCTGAACTATATGGCCACCTGGCAGGCCGGTATGCTCCAGCCGACGGATATGATGCAGACCTTTGCCGCCAAAATGGCTGGAAAACCACCAGAGTTTGAACCCTTGAGAGCAATCAAACCGCCATTGAGCGATAATTGACGACGGTATTGAATAAAGCAGGAAAACAGATCCAACTGAATCATTGAGAGTGAAAATATGACTACTGATCACCAACACGCCACCTATCCTAAATTGTTTCAACCGCTGGATTTGGGGTTTACGACGTTAAAAAACCGGGTTTTGATGGGTTCGATGCATTTGGGGCTGGAAGAGATTTCCGGTGGTTTTCAGCGCCTCGCCACGTTTTACTCGGAACGAGCCAAAGG
>Ga0208406_1000193_pt1 | contig 25813 bp, 25 predicted proteins | sample ETNtaG_15_FD_185769 | JGI IMG/M metagenome (GOLD analysis project Ga0208406, IMG submission 185769) | Marine microbial and viral communities from oxygen minimum zone, Eastern Pacific Ocean - ETNP201302PF89A (SPAdes) (version 2) | ecosystem: Environmental > Aquatic > Marine > Oceanic ...
AGTGAGGGCAGATCAGGGGATCCACCTCATAGACCTTCTTGATCAGCCTTGCCCAGGTAGTGCGGGCAGCCTGGCTGAACCCATTATCCGTTTCGATGGTTTCAGAAGTTTGGCCCCGCCAGCCACTGCGACACGGACTCGCTGAACCCGTCGGTGTCGTTGTCGGCCACAGCTTCGAATTCGTGCCTGAGTTCAGCTGGCGCGTTGCCAACCACGCGGGCAGTGCCGCCCCAACGCAGTAGATCGAGGTCGTTGTAGTCGTTGCCCACGGCCAGTGTGCTGCCCCGGTCAATGCCAAAGTGTTGGCAGATCCAACTTGCGGCACGGGCCTTCGACACCTCGGGCGGGAAGATCTCGTACCAGGTAGAGATGTGATCAAGCGGTGAGGTCGTGCGCACTACGTTGAGGCCGGCCAGCCGCTGGTTCAGTTCAGCATGGATGGCGTCACTTTCCCCGGGCGGGACAACCACCAGCAGTTGCGCGGCATCAGTGGGCAACGGCTCATTTGCAGTAAGCGGCTGGTGACAGTCGGTATAGTGCGCGAGGCGCCGGTCGAAGTCTGGGTTGTCGCGCTGACATCGACACCAGCGGAAATGATGGTTGTCGGGTACCGGTTCGTGCACCATGAAATCAAGTTGCAGAGCAGTGAGTGCCGCAACGGCCCGCTGGGTATCCGACTGTCGCAGCCCGCTGCGGTAGAGCAGCGTCAGCGAAGGAAATTCAAATATCCCGGCCCCGGAGGACGTGACCAGGACATCGATCGGAAATGCATCATCGAGGACCCGGCGGGCTGAATAAAGAGAACGACCAGTGATGATCACGCGGCTGATGCCCGCGGCGCCAAGTTGCCACAGCGTTTGCCAGTTAGCTTGACTCAGGCGATGCTCGCCGTCCAGCAGGGTACCATCGAGGTCGGTGAATACGGCGTGGTTATCAATTGGAACTGCGCTGGGCATGGTAACTTCTATCGCCGGCTGATTATTGCAGACCAGGTGAGATTGGACTCGGTTACAGCAGCGATTCGATCGCGTTGGTTAGTTGGGCGCTATCCGGCGTTACCCGGGCACCATAACTCGCCACCACGCGGCCAGCGCGATCAAGCAAGTACTTGTGAAAGTTCCAGCGGGGGTACTGACCAGCTTCAGCAGCCAGCGCCCGATAAAGTGGCCCGGCCCGGCGTTTGCTCACGTGCGTCTTTTCGAACATCGGGAAATCGATGCTGTAAGTCAGTTCACAGAACTCACGCACTTTCGGCTCCGAGCGTGGTTCCTGTAGAAAGTCGTTAGACGGGAAGCCGAGCACGGCGAAACCCTGCTCACGGTAGCGCTGGTAGAGCGCCTCCAGGCCCTTGAACTGCGGGGTAAACCCACAGTAACTGGCGGTGTTGACGATGAGCAGTACTTTGCCGGCGTACTCATCGCACAAACGCACGGCCTGTTCGCTGGCGAGATAGCGCTTGGTGAAATCGAGGTTCACGGGGCAACTGTCGGCAAGGACAGCACTACCAGCGGCGAGCAGTGATATACCGGTGAAAAAGCGCCTGGCCAGTGACATGGTCTGATTCTCCTGGTCATGTAGGTTCGGGGCGTCGCTGGTCGATGACCCTTGCGGGTAACGGTTGAGCGACATCCTTGAACGGCGCCGCTGTTGCCTACATCTTCGCCGCGTCAGCCGGAATACTGTAGGTAGTCGCGTAACTCGGGTGTTTCAGGTTGCTCCATTATCGCCGGACATGGGCCTTGTTCAACCACCCGGCCGTTGTGCATGAACCGGACCTCGTCCGCCACCCTGGCCGCCTCAAACGGCAGATGGCTGACGAAGATTACCGTGAGATCGTGGGCGCGGCGTAACCGGTCGACCAGTTGGAGCATCTCCTGGCGCAGGGCCGGCTCCAGGCTGGTGAATGGCTCGTCCAATAGCAGCAGCGGTCTTTGCTGACACAGGCAGCGGGCCAGAGCCGCTCTTTGGCGCTGGCCACCCGAGACGTCTGCCGGCAGGCGCGCCTCCAGACCGACCAGGTTGGTGGCGGCGAACGCCGCCTCCACCGTTTGGCGGTCATCGAGGCTGAGTTTGAGGCCCGGATGACAGCCCAGGGCCACGTTTTCGTAAAGAGATAAGTTGGCAAAAAGATTGTGTTCCTGGAACATCATGGTTACCGGCCGCCTGGCAGGTGGCTGGTCGGTTACGTCGCGGCCGTCGATGCGGATGCGCCCCTGGTCCGGGGCCTCGAAGCCGGCGATGAGCGAGAGCAGGGTGGATTTGCCAGCTCCGCTCGGCCCGACCAGGGCAACGCAGCAGCCCTTGGCTACCGTGGCTGAGACTTCGAGCTGCCACTCGCCCCAGGTGAACCGCAGGTTCTCCAGAGTCAGGAACGCCACTGGCCAAGCCCTCGGTCGATCAGCAGAAAGACACCCACGGTGAGCAGCACCAGCAACAGCGCCGTGACCGCGGCCTGGTCAAAGCGGTAAGCGGCCATGCGGTGGTAGAGCATGACCGGCAGAGTGATGGCACCGCTGGTATCAAACAATGCCGCCACCCCCATGTCGCCGAAGGAGAGCGCGCCAGCAAGGGCTGCAGCAAACCTGGTGGGCCGGCGGATAGCTGGCCAGTCGATGCGCTTGAACCGCTGCCAGCCGGTGATTCCGAGCTGCGCGCACAGGCGCTCATGCTGGCGGGCCGAATCAATGAGCACTGGCGCCACCCCGCGCACGGCGTATGGCAACACCATGACAGCATTGACCAGCGCGATTGCCACCAGGGCAAGGTCGCCGCTGCGGCCCACGCTTAGAAAGACCAGAAAAAGGCCAGTGCCGATCACCATGGGCGGCACGGCCAGGGTCAGTGAACCGGCAACCAGGATGAGGTCAGCGCGGGCCGGTTGCCGCAGGCGAACTGCCAGGTGCCGGGCACAAACTGCCAAAGCCAGTGCCAGCCCCAGGGCAAGCATCGCTGCGGCCAGGGCGATGGCCAGACTGCGGCCGGTGGCGAACCACAGCGCAGAATCGAGCGTGACCGCTACTAATGGACCCCTCAGCCCTGCCAGCACGATGGCGGCGACCGGTAGTCCGACGAAGCCGCAGGCTGTAACAATCAGTATGCGATCGAGCCAGCGCCCGGCACGATTGTCACAGTCGGGCCGGTAACGTGCCGAGTACCTGAGGCCCGGGGTCAACGGTTCGGCCCGCAGCCATCGTGCCATGGTGATCGCGATCAGGCTGCACAGAGCCAGTTGCGCCAGGGCCAGTACCGCCGCCCGGCCGGGCTCGAAGTCGAAGCGCAGTGCCTGGTAAATCGCGACTTCGACCGTGGTGGTCGCGGGCCCCCCGCCCAGCACCAGCACCACTGCGAAACTCGAGAAGCACAGTAAAAAGACGATAGCCAGTGCACCAGGGACAAACGCCGACAGCGCTGGCCATTCGAGAAAGCGAAACAGCTGCCGGGAAGACATCCCCAGGGTGCTGGCAAGCCGCCAGCTTTCGGCAGGGATGCGGTCCCAGGCTGGCAGCAACAAGCGCACGGCCAGCGGCAAGTTGAAAAAAACGTGTGCCAGCAGGATGCCGCTCAGGCCGTAAAGGCGAAAGGAGAAACTGAGCCCAGCCTGCTGCAGCAACTGGTTGAGCAGGCCGTTGCGCCCGTAGACTGCGACGATTCCCAGCACCGCGACGATAACGGGGGTTACCACCGGCAGGCCCATTAGGCTGAGTAGCAGCCGGCGGCCCCGGAACTCGTGGCGCCGGGCAAACGCCCGGGCCACGGGAATGGCGAGGCCTACACTCAGCGCAGTGGACAAAAACGCCTGCCACAGGGTGAACTGGATGACTGCATGCAGGTAGGGGTCGGTCAGCACGGGGCTTACGTCGCCGCCAAAGCGTGCCAGTAGTACGGTCACCGTGCCGCCGACAAGAGCAAGCAAAAAAATGCCTGCGCCGACCCCGGACCACAACGGCAGCGATGGGCCCTGTTGCCGGAGACTCAGTCGGTGAGTGCCTGTAGCCAACGACTTATCCATTGCTTGCGGTGGTTGCGTACTGTTGCCGAATCAAAACGCAATGCCTTGCCCGGCACTTCCTCGCCGGAAAAGGCCGCGGGCAGGGGTGTGCCGGTGTTGACGGCAGGCAGCATCCAGTTACTGGTGGGAAGAATGTCCTGCACCGCGGGTGAGAGCAGAAATTCGAGAAACTGCTGCGCCAGTCGGGGCTGTTTGGAGCCGGCCAGGCGGGCGGCGACCTCGACCTGCTGGTAATGGCCTTCGCTGAACATGGCCGCGCGGTAGCGATCCGTTTGTTCGACATGGCGGTGATACGCCGGCGAGGTGGTGTAACTCAGCACCAGCGGCGCCTCACCCTCGAGAAACAGCCCGTAGGCCTCGGACCAGCCCTTGGTTACGGTGACGATGCGCGGCGCGAGCGCCCGCCAGGCATCACTGTCACCCTCGCCAAATACCTGGCGCAGCCACAACAACAGCCCAAGGCCCGGGGTGCTGGTGCGCGGGTCTTGGATGATGATCTCCGGGCCGTTCTTATCAGCCACCAGAGCCTGCAGGCTGGCAGGTGGTGCACTGAGTGCTTCGCTGTCGTAGACGAAGGCAAAGTAACCGTAGTCGTAGGGTACGAAGACCGGGTCCGACCAGGGCAAAGTGAGGTCCACGGCCGTGGTGTCGATGCCGTGTGTGGCCAGCAGACCGGTGGCTTGTGCTTCGGCCGTGAGGCTGGTGTCAAGACCGAGGATCACGTCGGCCGTGGACTTGTCGCCTTCGAGCTTGAGTCGGCTGAGCAGCGCGGCGCCGTCCTCGAGACCGACGAACCTGAGCTCGCAACCACATTCGGCGGCAAAGGCTTTTTCGATGGCAGGACCCGGCCCCCACTCGGAGACGAACGAGGCGTAGGTGTAAACGGTTAATACCGGCGGGGCCGTATGGCCCGGCACTGGTAACAAAGACGTTACAATACCGCCGGCAAGGGCAGCAATAATGACAAGGTATTTCATGGAATCGCTCCTTCAGGATCGAAGGGCGGAGGGATCAAGCGATCATCATCCGTATTCCTCCGCCGGTATGATCCGGTTCAGGTTCAACGGGTGACTCTCAGCCCGGCCTTTGCCGGACACCCCGTCGGACGACTCCTGCAATCTATTCGGCAGGTATGTCGTTGTCAACGTCCCCGCTTTCGACCAGGTGCTGGTGGACTGCGGCCAGCGCTTGCTGTGTGCGCTGTTTGCCCTGGCCCCGGACCAGCAGCCAGGAGAGCCTGGCCTGGTCGAGCGTTGCCACGAACAGCGCGTGGATGGCGCTGCGGGCCGCCGGGCTTGCGCGGTCACGTTGCGGGCCATCGGCCACCCAAGGCAGGTCGATATCGCACAGCAGGTAAAGGTCGCCGGAGCGTGTGCGGGCAGCCTGTGCTATCCACTGCGGGTACTCGCCGTAGTAGTGGCGCGCATAGACCAAGGTAGAGACAAGATCGGTGTCCAGCACCATAAGGCGATCGGCTTGCGCCAGCGCTAGATCTTCCTCTGCTATCTGCTGCCGGGCGATCGGCTCCACGTCGGCCGCCGTCAACGCACTGCGCTTGCGGGCCAGGTACTCGCGGGCGGCCTCGGGCGACCAGGGGCAGTCGAGGTATCGGGCCAGCGTTTGGGCCAGGGTGGTTTTGCCCGTGCACTCGCTGCCGGTCACAACAATTCGGATTGGCGTCCCAGGCTGCCGGCGGGAATTGTGCAAGGTCTTTGGCACCAAAGTGACCCTCGACGGTGTCGCCCAAGCCATCGCGACGTTTGCAGGAATGGTGGTGTCCGGATATTCGGCCTTCGGCTGTCACGAGGACGCGGTCGAGGAGTCCGTGACCGAGGCGCAGAGCTTTATCCAGGCCCTATCGCTGCCCATGATTCTTTTGGCTTGAATTCTAGTACAGTCGGGTTAAGGAATTATCCTGGGTTGCCGTTTACCCATTTGCAAAGACGTGGCCGAAATAAATCCCTGGGAGATCAAGCCGCGGTAGCGGTTCCCATAAAATGCGGAGATTAGTTATGCAGCTCAATAATAAGACTGTGGTCGTAACCGGTGCTGCTCGGGGCCTGGGTCGGGCTTACTGTGAAGCGCTTGCGGCCGAAGGCTCAAATGTGGTCGCAGCGGATATACGCGATACCAAACAGACGGTAGAGGCAGTGGCCTCGACCGGCGGCAAGGCGATAGGGGTACACCTAGACGTTACCGAGATGGCCAGTTGTGAGGCAATGGCCCGATCGGCAATCGAAGCATTCGGCCAGATTGACTCACTGATCAATAATGCTGCACTTTACGGGGATATCTCCGGTGGGCGCTTCGATCAGATTTCCGATGAACAATGGAACAATGTCATGAACGTCAACATCAAGGGTATCTGGCAGTGCTGTAAGGCCTGTGTGCCGGAGTTGCGCGCGGCTGGAGGTGGGACCATCATCAATATCTCCTCGCTGGCCGCAACCTACGGCATGCCCTATGCACTGGATTATGCGATGTCCAAGGCGGCCGTGATCGGCATCACGCGGAGCCTCGCCCGGGAACTCGGGCGTGACTGGATACGGGTAAATTCAGTGGCTCCAAGCGCAGTACTGACCGAAGGGACCGAAGGTTTCATGGGTGAGAAGCGGGAAAAAACTCTCGCAGTGATTGCTGGTAATCAGTCGCTCGGCATCAATTTAGAACCCAAAGACATGGTTGGGACCATTATCTTTTTAGTATCAGATGCTTCCCGGTTTATCACTGGTCAGACGATCATGGTAGACGGCGGTACGACTCTGTTATAGACCACAGGCACGCATTTGAAATGCCTAGCTCAAGCTTTATCAAGGCTCGATGGCTACCCTGATTCTCTGGGTTTGAACTCCAGTACGGTCGCATTGATGCAGTATCTTTGTTTGCCCTCTGGCCCATCAGCAAAGACATGACCCAAATGAATCCCCGAGACTTTTGCACGGATTTCTACTCTGCTCATGCCAAAACTATTGTCTTGATGCTCAGTAACAGAATCATCTATTGCTTTGGTAAATGACAACCACCCGCTCCCAGAGTTAAATCGATCACGGGTGTCAAATAAAGCCGCGCCGCTTAACTTATCGATAAACACGCCATCGGGGGTGTTTTTGAATATTTCATATTGCCTGCAATACCTGGCATCGGTCCCTTGATTGAAAGCGACGTCGAAAGCCTCTACTTGGCCTAACTTAAACCTACCGAGCAAGTGATAAAAAGAATCAGGGTCCAGATAACCTTGTCTCCCGAATACCTCTACCCCGTTTTCCAGAAATAAGATTGTTGGAGTCGCCCAAGTTGGCGATTTGATCTGTAGATCTTTTAACTGTGATGCCAATCTAGAGGTGACGGGTATTGTGCCCTGGTAGTTGGCCAGGACATTGTTTCTAAATTCCCTACAGTACGGGCAAGTCTCAGATTCGATTATTACTACTTGTTTTCCCTCAAAGAGCGAAGAATTATCTATATCTGCACTGTTGCCGGCGGCCACAAACTTGACTCCGGTGGAATGATCCGGACAATAACCATTAGGATTTCTTATCAGATAATCCTGATGATAATCTTCTGCTAAATAGAATTTCTCTAAAGGTTTGATCTTTGTTGATACCTTGCCGTAACCTGCTTTATTGAGAAGATCTTGGTATTCAGTTAAGACTTTTTCCGCAGTACTGGCTTGCTTCTCGTTAGTTGTCAAGACAATCGATCGGTACTGAGTGCCAATGTCATTTCCCTGGCGATTGACTTGGGTTGGGTCGTGACCTTCAAAATATTGACGTAATATTTCCTCAGCCGATACCACGCTGCTATTAAATAGAACTTTGACTACTTCGGCATGGTTGAACGGGTTAAGCTTATTCCTGGATTGGGTTATTTCACGGTAATTTGGCGCAACCGTGCCGTCTGCGTAACCTGATATTGCATCGATTACCCCGGGTATCGCAGCATACCTTTTTTCAGCTCCCCAAAAGCACCCGGCTCCCAGGACAATGCTCTCAAGGTATTTGGTTGCTTGGATATCGTTAGCGACAGCGCCATTGCCAAAGGCTAGAAATGAAGCAAGAAAAAAAACAAGATATCTCATCATTAAAAGTGCTTAGCTTTTACTGAAGCGCTTATTACGCAGAGGAAGAATATATGCCCCTCGCGCGGCACGCCATCGCTTGCAATAACTGAAGTACGCTTACCGGCTATGTGTTGGGACCCTCAATTCTACTGATTGCACGGGGAAACCTGCAGTAGTTTCCACCGTGGCAGTTCTCTTTGTAAACTATCCACTCATATATCCTTTGCCGGTGCACCGGGGGACTTCTCGCCTGTGTTATCTCGATCTTTGCTCTTGTCACTGCTCGTTATGGGGCTTAGCCCGGTTGGGGCACAAACGCCGGAACTTGGCGTCTATGGCCTCCGGCAGCAGGGTTGGACCCTGATCGGGAGCGAGACGCGCGAGCAGGTGCTACCCGGTTTGCCACCCTACGAAGAGTTGCCGCGGCTGCTGTCGGTTACAACTTACCACCTGGAAAAGGACGGCCAGGCGATGACTTGTGAGATTGCCTACGACAGCCAACATGACCGCCAGCACGAGCAGTGCGCCCCAGCAGACCCCTGAAACATCGCCCCATAGATCCTATTACCTCAAAGGTAGGATGGTATTGTGTCCGCCCTGATTATTGATCTAGATCAATGTACGCGGCTCGCGGGTATGAGTTAATGCGCTTGCATATCTCCTCCATGAATGACCGTGGAAGTAGGGGCGGTGCCCGCCAGGGTCCGCTCCTTTTTTTTGCTCTTTTCCTTTCGTTGCCCGGGGACCATCCGTAGTCAGCTCCTAAAGGGGGTACTGGCCCTAGTGCCAATATGGACAAAGGCGGTGGCTTAGAATTCGACCTCCAGTGACCAGAACTGCTGCCCCTGCCAGATGATCGACGCGATCAACCAGTTTTTCCGCCAACGCCTTGAGGTCAGTGACCCTGCCAGCCAGGCGGAAGACTCGTTGCGCCTTGCCGCCGCGGCCCTGCTTTTTGAGACTGCGATGTCGGACTACGACCTCGGTGTTGATGAACGCATGGCCATTGAAGCGTTGGTATCGGAACAGTTCTCGCTAAGCGCCAGTGAGGCGCAGCAACTCATGGCTCTGGCCGAGACCCAGGCCCGCGAGGCAGTTGACCTGCACGGCTTCACTTCATTGATCAACCGACACTGGCCAGAGCAGGCGCGGCTGCGATTGGTCGAGCAGATGTGGCAGGTGGTATACACGGATGGGCGCTTGGACGATCATGAGCTCCATCTGATGCGCAAGATCCAGCGTCTGCTACACATCCCCCAGCGTGATTTCATCGCGGCGAAACTGCGCCATAAGCCGAACTGACAATCTGCGTCAGTAGCGCAGGATCAGTTCGATGATGGGGTTGTCGCCCTGGCGCTGCAGTTTGCGGTGGTAGTACGCACTCATCAGCACCAGTACTCCGAACAGCATGAGCACGGTCGCCACGATCAGTGACAGCAGTGGCGGGTACAGGGCAATCAGCAGCCCAGCGACAATGAGGATGATTTCTGTCAGCATGGGATTATCTCGTTGGCCTGCTTTTCAGTTGGGGCCCGCTGCATTCACAATAGCGGGTAGCTTGTCTATAACTGCCCCCGGGGGCGCACTAAATGCCGAGTCACGCATTCCTGGAGCATTCGGGCATCCTGGCATTTGCCCACCGCGGTGATCACGAGGCCGGGCCGGAGAACACCCTGGCCGCTTTCGAAGGTGCGGTACGCCAGGGTTTTCGTTACCTCGAGACCGACGTGCACTGCACGCGCGATGGGGTGCTGCTCGCTTTTCACGACGACCGTCTTGATCGGGTGACCACTGAGCGCGGCGTGATCGCGCAGATGGATTACGCAACTGTGCGCCGGGCCAGGGTTCACGGCCGGGAGCCGATTCCACTGCTGGAGGAACTACTTGGCACCTTTGCGGAGACGTGTTTCAACATAGAGCCCAAGTCTGATGCTGCAGTTGAGCCGCTGGTGCGGGTGATTAAGCGAGCAGGTGCCAAGGACCGGGTTTGTATCGGCTCATTCTCCGGGCGCCGTTTGAAACGGGTACGCGCAGCTCTGCCTGGAGCATGCACCTCGATGGCACCGCTTGAGACCACCCGAGCTCGTCTTGCCAGCCTCGCGCTGCCGATGGGCACACTGCAGGCGGCCTGTGCCCAGGTGCCGGTCTGGTGGCACGGCATCAAGGTGGTCGATAAGCGGTTCATCGAGGGCATGAAGCGCCGCGGCCTGCACACGCATGTGTGGACGGTGAACGAGGCTAGCGAGATGCACCGTCTGCTCGACCTGGGCGTGGACGGGTTGATGACCGATCGCCCAGCCCTGCTCAAGTCGGTGCTGATCTCACGTGGCCAGTGGCATCAGTCCGTTTGAGCATCAACCGGATCGCGTACCAGGCGAAAGAAGAACATCCCGGCAAAGAACAGCAACGCTACCGAGAGAATTCCCAGGCGCGGGTTGCCGCTGAGGTAGGTGATAGTGCCCATCATCACTGGCCCGAAAACCGCGGCAGCTTTACCCACCACATTGTAAAAGCCAAAAAACTCGGCGCTTTTCTCCTGCGGAATGAGGTGACTGAACATCGAGCGACTGAGCGCCTGGATACCACCCTGGACCAGGCCGATGACAGCGGCGAGGATATACATCTGTAGTGCAGTCTCCATGAAATAAGCGAAAATGGTGACGCCTACATAGGCCCAGATACAGATCCAGATGCCCCGCTGGGCGCCGTAGCGTTCGCCCAGGCGGCCGAAGACCAGCGCTGCGGGAAAGCCGATGAACTGCACCATCAGTAGGGCAGTGATCAGATTTCCCTGGCCCAGTCCAATATTCAGACCAAAGTCCACCGCCATACGCACAATGGTGTCGACCCCATCGATATACAGCCAGTAGGCGAGTAGAAACATCCAGGCGCCGCGGTATTGCCGCAGGTTTTGGGCCGTATGGCGAAGAGCGGCAAAAGTACCCTTGACGTTCACACCACGTCGGCCGTTGGCGGGTAGAGGCTCATCCACGTACAGAAAAAGCGGTATCGAGAACACCACCCACCACACCGCCACGGTAATAAAAGACCAGCGAACTGCCTCCCCGCCGTCAGCCAGCCCAAATATGTTGGGAAACTGATACATGAGAACATTGAGTAGAAATAACAGGCCCCCGCCCAGATAGCCAAGGGCGAAGCCCAGCGCCGAGACGCGGTGGCGGGTCTTGGCCGGGGCGATGATGATGAGCAGGGCATCGTAAAAGACATTTGCGCCCGAGAAGCCCACGACCGCAATGGCATATAACAGTATTGCAAACGGCCACATGCCGGCCTGGACCAGATAAAGCGCTCCCGTGGCCAGAACACCAAGGCTGGCAAAAGTGGCGAGCATGCGCTTGCGCAGCCCGCCGGTATCAGCCATGGCCCCGAGGATGGGCGCCAGGATCACAATGATCAGGCTGGCAACCGAGTTACCGATCCCCAGGTAGAAAGTGCTGTGGGTCACTACCGCATCCTGACTCCAGTACTGCTTGAAGAAAATCGGGAAAAACCCGGCCATCACTGTGGTGGCAAAGGCGGAATTGGCCCAGTCATAAAGGGCCCAGGAAACCGTGCGGCGGGTATCAGAAGTGCTCATGAGGTTCTTCGCATGTTGGTGAGGTCAGGGATATCAGCCAAGGGTGGATTATGGCTTGTTCAGGTTGTGCGTGAGTCGGCCAGTTTACCTTGGTCTTGGGGTAGCGGTGTTGTTAGGGGTTTTCGACACCGAAGACCGTTGGCAGGGCCAGAGTCCGGGCAGGCAAACCAGGCTTTGCAATCCTTGTGAATTGTGATTTTGCTCTAATATTCTTATAGGGTCTTAGAAAGTTATACTTTTTATCTCTCGTCATGGAGGATGAAGAGATGGGTTGCACGGATGATGTGCAAGACCCCACATCTGCCAAAAGAAAATCCCTATTCCTTCAAGCAAATAACAATCTAGAATGCCGGAATCTAAGCTTTTGTCTGTTTTGGGGAGTAAGGCTGTCGGAAAAGTCAGAGAAGAAGCCCAGAGAATACTCAAATCGTCTGAAGGCGGAAGTACTGCAACACCCCTCAAGTTTGCTGTTGGAGAAACCATAGGTAACATCCGTAAAACATTCGGGTGCGTCATCGAACGAAACAAGATAGATTGCTGCGAAAAGTGGAGGCGATGTCCAGATGACCAACGTTTTTGCGCTCGCTGATCAATTTGTTGAGGGGATAGCCGGGTTGCAACCGGTGCTGGCGACCCAAATGGGGGTCGAGGGTCACAATGATCAGTGGGGCGACTTGAGCCCTGCCGGTTGGCAAGCCACTTTGTCTTTTCTGGATGGCATTAGTGATCGATTGAACGACTTGCCCGGCACTGGCGATCACTGGGAAGCGCTGGGACGGCGGGTTCTGCGTGAGCATTTGTCCTTGGAGCAAGAGCGTATCTTACGGTCAGATCCATTTTCGGACCTCAACAACATTGCATCGCCACCCCAGGTGCTTCGAGATACGTTTGATTTGATGCCGAAGGAGACAGCCACGCAATGGGCTCACATTGTGGCTCGTCTTGAAGGGCTTGGTGCAGCGTTCTGGGGCTACATCGCAAGCCTGGAAGAGGGCCGACGGAACAACCGGCCAGTTGCGAAACGCCAGGTGGAAGCATGTCTTAAACAATGTGAGTGGCACGCTTCGGATCAATCTTTTTTTAACGATTTACCACTACAGGCAAGCGATGTGGATGTCACCAGCGCGTTGATGGATCGCATCATCGCAGGTATTGACGGCGCGAAGGCGGCGTACCGGCATCTCGGGGAATACCTGGAGACCGACTATCTTTCAAGTGCGGCCGCAAAAGATGCAGTGGGGCTTGAGCGATACCAGTTTGAAGCACGGCGATATCTCGGGGCAGATATCGATCTCGAAACGACGTATCGGTGGGGTTGGGAGGAAGTACGGCAGACGCTTGAAGAGATGCGAAATGTTGGCCGTAAGATTGACCCGACGCTCCAGATACCCGAAGTTGCTTCACTGTTGAAAACGGATTCGCGCTGCGTGGCCGTATCCAAGGAGACGTTTCTTGAAACCATGCGTGAGCGACAACGACATGCGTTGTTGCAATTGGATAGTAAGGTTTTTGATATTCCTCCCGAGATACACGAGGTCGATGTGCAGTTCGCGCCATCAGGGGGTGCGTTGGGTGCGTATTACAACCCCCCGTCGGAGGATTTCTCGCGAAAAGGCACGGTGTGGTACGTCAAACAAGAAAGACCCAGCTATCCGCTGTTTGATGAAATCACGACTGGATATCACGAGGGTTTCCCAGGCCATCATCTCCAATGCGGTGTGCAGCTCTGTCTCGGGGATCGATTGACCCGAGCGCACCGGCTAGCCATCTGGAATGAAGGTTACGGGGAAGGTTGGGCTTTATATGCCGAGCGGCTGATGGGTGAACTCGGATTTTTTGATCGCCCCGAATATCTCTTCGGTCTTCTGGCCAGCCAGATGATGCGGGCTTGTCGGGTGGTTATCGATATCGGTATGCATCTTGATCTCGCGATCCCTTTGGATACGTTGTTTCACCCGGGTGAATCATGGACCTTCGAGACGGCAGTGGCACTTCTTACGGATTATGCTCTACTGGATCCGGCCTACGCTCAATCTGAGGTGACGCGATATCTCGGATTTCCCGCACAGGCCATCACCTACAAAATAGGTGAGCAACGCATTCTGGATCTTCGTGCTGAAGCCGAGCAGCAGGACTGGTTTACCTTAAAGGCCTTTCATGGACGGGTTTTGGGTTCTGGACCGGTCGGTCTTGATCATCTGCGTGAGTTGGTTCTGCCTGCAAAAGATTGCTAGAAGCGCGATGATTAGACGCCCGGCTTGTGTTACCCAGAAGGTCTTCTCGCAATCATATCAACCTCCAGCAATGCATCCCGCGCCGAAGTTCCTCAAGAATAAACTCAGGATGGGCAGGCTGTGGCATGACGATTCAGTATCGACAAAATCAAGTTACTTAACGACGCTTCTAGTAGATAAAAGAGAGTTTTAAGCAAACCGTATCGCGATATTTATTGCTGTATGTAATTACCTGCCGCGGAGACGGGGATCCAGTGCATCGCGCAGCCCGTCACCGATATAGTTGACGCTGAGTACGGTTAGCGCAATAAAAACGCCCGGCCAGATGACGCGCGATGGCGTGATCTGGATAAAGTTCGTGCCATCATAGAGAAGTCGACCCCACGTTGGAAAATCAGGCGGGAATCCCAGTCCCAGAAAAGACAGCGCTGATTCCGTGATGATCGCATTGGCTATACCCAGCGTCGCCGAGACCATGATGGGGCTTAAGATATTGGGAAGTATGTGGCGAAAAACGATGCGGTGACGACGGGTGCCGATACTGTGTGCGGCGGTCACAAATTCCCGCTCCTTGATGCTCAAAACATCCCCTCGAACGATTCGGGCCGTGTGCATCCAACTCGTCACACCGATGAGGCCCACAATTAAAAGAAAAATACCGGTTTCTGGACCAAAAGCCGCACGCAAGGTATCTCGAAACAACATAATCGACACCAGAAGGAGCGGCAGAAGCGGCAGCGAAAGAAATACATCCGTCAAACGCATCAGCGGCCCATTCAGGGACTTGACGAACCCCGCAAGCACCCCGATCAGTGTGCCGAGAATCAATGCAATCAAGGCGGCGGATAAGCCCACCGCAAGCGAGACCTGGCCACCAGCGAGCATCTGCGCCAGTGTATCGTGACCAATGTTGTCAGTTCCGAGCGGGTGCGCCCACTCGGGACTAAGATTCCTGGCTTTGAAATCAATGGCGTTGGGATCCACCCCATGAATCGGAGGGCCAACAAACACCGCGATGATGATAAATGCAAACACAAAGACCCCAACAAGAGCGCCTTTGTGTTTTCGAAACTGACGCCAAACGTCCGTCCACATAGATCGGTGTTCAGTTTCGATCACAGCGGAATCCATTGAGGTAGCGCGCGTATTCATCTCAAGAGGTTCGTTGAATTAATCATAGCGAATGCGCGGGTCCAGAATACCGTACAGCACATCTGCGATGAGATTAAAGATCACGATCAAAATGGCAAAAAGGAATGTCAACGTCTGTACCGTTGGAATATCCGCCCCTTCGATTGCGATGATCAGCAGCTGACCTAGTCCGTTCACCCGGAAAATCTGTTCTGTGATGATGGCACCGCCAAAAATAGTCGGGATGCCTAGGGCGATTAATGTCACGATCGGGATCAAACTGTTTCGGAGTACGTGAATCATTAATACCGCGTTCTCGCTCCGGCCTTTGGAGCGGGCAGTCCGGACATAGTCGAGGTTGAGGTTGTCAAGAATCGCCGCACGCATGAATCGACTGAGCTGCGACGCCTGATAAAACGCCAGTACTGTGACCGGCATGATCATTTGTTTTATTTGCAACACAAAATTGTCCCAACTGGTGACCTCCAAAGTGGTGTCATAGATCATAGGAAACCATTTCAATTGAACGCTGAAGAGAATGATGGCAACGACACCGGTGAAAAAGGTCGGCACGGAAAATCCAAGCATGGCCACAAAGGTGCCGATTTGATCAAACAGGGAATATTGCCGATATGCCTGCACGATGCCAATCGGAATAGCTATCAAAATGCCAAAAAGAAAAGAGAGCCCGACAACCCAAAGTGTTTGCGGTGTGCGTTCGACAATCAGGTCGATGACAGGACTGCGTGTCGCCCACGACAGAATACGAGTCCGGTTCTCTGCGTCACCAATCGTGACACCAAAACTGTGCTGCAGAATATTCAATGGTTCATTGACGGAAAATTGCACCAGCCACTTGTAATATCGGATGTACATTGGCTGGTCCAACCCAAGAGATATACGAATTTTTTCTCGAACTTCCGGCGGCACCGTCATTGGCAGGTTGCCGGTGGGATCGCTGGGCGCTAGATCAAGGATCGCGAAAATGACGAAACTGATGACCAGCAGCGTCGGGATCGCAGCGAGAAGGCGTCGAATAATGTACTGAATCAAATCCGGTACGCCTTGTGATCAATCAAGAAAAGGCGGTTTACGGGCAAAAGCCCGCAAACCGCGCAAACAATGGTTCAAAAAGTCCGTTTATTTAAGATGCCAATCTGCGATATTCCAAAGTTCGGAATCCCATTCGTTTCCTCGGGGGCCCTCTATCACATTGGAAAAAGCAGATACGCCCCCGCGATGGATAAGCGGGATCATGGCGTAATCTTGCATCAACATATCGTTCATCGCTTTGGCTAGGCGAATCCGATCATCAAGGTCAGCGGTCTTTGACATCTCAGTGGAGAGCGCATCGTAATCCGGGTTGCACCAACGCGGCATGTTGCCGCCACCCCAGGTGTTTGCTCGCCGTGAGACCTGTTTACACGTCCAATTGGCCATGTAGGTTTCAGGGTCAGTACCGCTGAAATTATTGGTGTACATCTCGATGTCGGCATAGAACTTCTGATAGGTGTCGGGACTTGCGGGGTCGCCGCCAAAAAATACCGATGCACTCAGATTCCGAAGTTCTGTCTCGACGCCAATGGCCTTCCACATTTCTTTGATGAAAGCCTGCGTGCCTTGGCGGACCGAGTTGGTCGAGGTCTGGTAGAGAATGGAAAGTCTCACCCCGTTTTTCGCGCGAACGCCATCCGAACCGCGAACCCAACCGGCGTGGTCCAGGATGTGATTGGCTTCATCGACATTCTGGGTCTTACACTCATCATTCGCATCAGAGGCGTAAATGGCTGGCGCCGGAAGGACGTTGCAGCCGATTTTTCCCGCACTACCATAACCTGCATCCACCAGAATCTGGCGATCGATGGCCAATGACAAGGCCCGGCGTACCGCATAATCCGAAAGGAAAGGATGCGGGTTCCGGTTGTTGTTGCCGCCGAGATATTCGGCGCGATCGTCACCCAAATTCGGATCCGGATTGGTGAAATTCACCATCAGTCGTTCTACCGATGTGCCAAATCCCGCGATGATCGTGCCTTTCCCCACTTCCGCCATTTTGGCCAGAATTTCGGGCTCGACCTGGAGGTTCCATGCGTAATGCATCTCGCTTGTCTCGAGTACCGACCGGGCCGCCGACGTTGCATCACCACCGCCCTTAAACAGGAGGCTCGAGAAAGCAGGTTTACCTTCCTCACGATAAAGCTCATTGGCTTCGAACACGATCACATCGTTCGGCTTGAAGTCAACAACCTTGAAGGGTCCTGTGCCGATGGGATTGAAATTTTGCTCGGTGCATTCTTGCGCTTTGGCACCAATGCAACCATCAAACTGTGCCTTTTGTATGATCGGGGCGTTGTAGCCGACGAATGGGGCATAGGGAAACGGTTTAGCCACACTGAAATTGATCCGGACGGTGTGCGAGTCCACTGCGTCTACCGAGACAATGTCATTGAAGTAGTTGGATGACGTACAGCCGGTATCCGGATGGGAGCAGTATTCGTATGTAAATACCGCGTCTGCCGACGTCAATTCGGATCCATCCGACCATTTGATTCCACGTTTGATTTTCCAGGTGATTGACTTCAGGTCTTCTGCAACGCCACCGTTTGCAACCGTTGGAATCTCTTCGGCAAGCCAGGCGTGCATCTTCCCGTCGTTGTCATAACGAGCCAGTGGCTCAATCACGACCGACGAGGCTTCCAACTCCTTGGTGCCGCCCGAGAGGAACGGCATCATGGTCGACGGCGCTTGCCAGTAGAGCAATCTCAACTCACCGTCTCGCCCTCGATCCGCAGCCCAGGCAGTGCCCGCCAGTGCGACCGCGGAAGAAAGCGCGATACTAAAAAGAAGTGTATTCCTCATTTTCCTTCCCTCATGTTGTAGTTAATAGCGAACCCGAAGGTCAGCCGGTTTACTGAGAACCAAAAAGAAGCAACAGCCTCGGTCACCGATGTTTATTAGATCGCCAAAGCTTCACCGCAAGCCAGTTCTGGGTGAGAGTCTACCGCAATTAGTTATTCCATAAGATGGCAGGCCACCCAGTGGCCCAGACCCAGATTCTTGGGTTCGGGCATTGAGGTAGCGCAGCGCGTTTCTGCCACGGGGCAACGCGTTCGGAACGGGCACCCCGTGGGCGGGTTGGCAGGGCTCGGGACATCACCTGAGAGGATGATACGCTCTCGTTTTGCTTCGCGCCCTGGGTCGTGTAGCGGCACCGCAGAAAGCAAGGCCTTGGTGTAGGGATGTTGCGAGCGGCTGTAAAGTTCGTGCGCGGGTCCGAGTTCGACAATCTTACCCAAATACATTACCGCGACCCGTTTGGAGATGTGGCGAATCATTCCCAGATCGTGACTGATAAAAAGGTATGTGAGCCCCAGTTTTTCCTGCAGATCTTCCAGCAGATTAACGACTTGGGCCTGGATTGATACATCGAGAGCTGCAATTGGTTCATCGCAAATGATGAATTCAGGATTGAGTCCCAGAGCGCGTGCGATCCCAATTCGCTGGCGCTGACCGCCGGAGAACTCGTGTGGGTAGCGGTTGGTGTATCTCGGGTTTAAGCCGACGGCGTCCAGCAATTCTTCGATCCGATTACTACGCTCTTTATCTTTAATGATGCTGTGTTCATCCAGTGGTTCGGCAATGATGCTGCCGACCGTCATGCGGGGATTAAGACTGTCCTGTGGATCCTGGAAGATCATCTGCATTTTCGGGCGCAATGCGCGCAAGGCCGATGGTTTAAGGAGTGTTAGATCCGCATTCTTAAACAGGATCTGGCCTTCGGTTGGACGATAGAGATGTAATATGGTGCGGCCTAACGTCGTTTTTCCGCATCCGCTTTCGCCCACGAGTCCAAGATTTTCCCGCGGAAACAAATCAAAATCGACGCCGTCCACCGCTTTGACCATACCAACCTGTCGACGCAGCAAACCTGCCGTGACCGGAAAATGTTGCTTCACGTTTTTTACTTGAAGTAAAGGTTCGGAAAGGTGGGTATCACTCATGGGCGCATTATTTTGTTGTCAGCTCGCCTCGCGTGGTGCATTTTTTTCCATGTTCCACCAGCAGGCGACCTCATGACCTTCTGAAACGAACTCTAAAAGGGGGTTCTCTTGAGTGCAGCGCTCGAACGCATAGGCGCAGCGCGGTGCAAACGGACAGGAATCCGGTCGTTGTAATTGGTCGGGCGGCTGGCCCTCGATGGATTCCAGACGCTGGGCCCGCTCTCCTTCCATTTCTGGCAGGGTTCGAAGCAGTGCATAGGTGTAGGGGTGTTTCGGTGTGCGATAAAGTTTTTCAACATCGGCCCGCTCGACAACAAAACCGCTGTACATCACCATCACGCGGTCCGCGAGATTGGCAACCACGCCAAGGTCATGGGTGACCCAGATAATGGCCATGCCAAGTTCCTGTCTGAGAGTTTTGACCAGATCGAGAATTTGAGCCTGGATCGTTACGTCGAGCGCGGTCGTTGGCTCATCAGCGATCAACAGTTTCGGATCGCAAGACAACGCGATGGCGATCATGACACGTTGCCGCATACCACCGGAGAATTGATGGGGATAATCATCGAGTCGGTCTTTCGCCATCGGAATTCCAACCAGTTCAAGAAGTTCAACGGCGCGTTGCCGGGCAGCGGACTTCGATGAATTTTTGTGCAAGCGCAATGCTTCCGTCAGCTGGTAGCCAACCGTTAGAACGGGGTTGAGTGACGTCATCGGGTCTTGAAAGATGAAACCGATTCTCCCGCCTCTTATCTTTTGAAGCGCATCGATATCGGTCTGGATCAGGTCTTGGCCTTCGAAGAGTGCGGATCCCCCAACAATTTCCCCGGGCGGCATGGGCAGCAACTTGACGAGTGACATCATGGTGACGGTTTTGCCACAGCCGCTTTCGCCGACGACACCCAACAATTCCCCCTCCCGAACATCGAAACTGACCCCATTCACGGCATGCACCCTGCCGTCGGCCGTGTCAAACTGGGTGACGACGTCGGTTACGGACAGCACAACATCTGAGTCAGGATTTGATAGCATGGCAGCAACGGTTCAGATAATTACCCTATTGGAACCGTCAGGCCTCGATTCTGTCAACGGATTCCGTTGGTTTTTTCTTCTTCTTGAATGAGGGGGCGTCGTGATATCTTTGCAGCGAGATGGGGGTTTGCCTGGTTGGCCGGGATTGAGATTGGTTTGAAGCCACTTCATGGGGTATGTAATGAAAAACGAGACAAAGCAGGGAAAAGATTCCATCACTAAAGGATTCAAATGGCGTTGTATCGGTCCACCGCGGGGCGGTCGCGTCGTAGCAGTGGCCGGCGATCCCACAGACCCGATGACGTTTTACTTTGGCGCTTGTGCTGGAGGTATCTGGAAAACCACGGACGGCGGAACCTACTGGGAATGCGTCTCGGATGGGTATCTAACCAGCGCCACCATCGGGGCGCTCGCGGTTTCAGACAGTGATCCAAATGTGATTTACGCGGGCACCGGTGAGACCACGATTCGCACCGATGTCTCTTTTGGCGATGGTGTTTACAAGTCGAGCAATGGCGGGAAAAGTTGGATTCACCTCGGTCTTGAGGAGACCCGCCATATAGGGGAGATCCGTATTCATCCCGAAAATTCGGATATTGCATATGTTGCCGCACTTGGTCATGCGTTTGGCGAGAATCCCGAGCGGGGGGTCTACCGGACCACCGACGGGGGTAAGCACTGGGACTTGATCTTGCATCAAAGCGCGCGAGCCGGTGCTGTGGATCTCTCGCTGGATCCAACAAACCCCCGGATTCTTTTTGCTTCAATATGGGAAACGAAGCGAAATTTCTGGAATCTCTCGAGTGGCGGACCCGACAGTGCGTTATTTCGCTCCACCGACAGTGGAGATTCCTGGCAAGAAGTCAGTACGCACCCAGGATTCCCGCAGGGCATGAAAGGCAAGATCGGCGTCGCTGTGTCACCCGCAAAACCCGGTCGAGTCTGGGCGTTGGTTGAAGCGGAGGAAGCAGGCCTGTACCGTTCCGAGGATGGTGGCGACAGTTGGTCGCTGGTATCCCCCAACCGCGATCTGTTGCATCGACCTTGGTACTACACCCATGTGTTTGCAGACCCGTGCGATAGGAATACGGTCTACATCACCAACCTTCAAATGTGGAAGTCAACGGATGGTGGCACCAGTTTTCAGGAAGTTACAACGCCGCATGGGGACAACCACGACCTGTGGATTGACCCAAAAAACAACCAGCGAATGGTCCAGGGAAACGATGGTGGTGCCAATGTCAGTTTCAATGGAGGCGATACGTGGTCGACTATTTATAACCAGATGACAGCGCAACTGTACCGACTGGATATCGATAATCAGTTTCCCTACCGGGTTTACGGAACACAGCAAGACAACACCTCAATCAGTGTGCCGAGTGCTGCCGAATGGGGCGTGATCACCATGAGTGATTGCACGTTGCCGGGTACCGGTGAAAGTGGTTTTATCGCAGTGCACCCAGAAAATCCCAATATCGTTTACAGCGGAGCCGTCGGTTCTGCCCCCGGCGGCAACGGTGCTTTACAGCGCTACGACCACCGGACCCGGCAGATCCAGATGATCAATGTCTGGCCGGAAGAGTCAACGGGCTTTGCTCCCAAGGATTTGAAGTACCGCTTTGCTTGGACATTTCCTGTTGCCTTCTCACCCCACGATACCAATACGATTTATGCCGGTGGCAATCACCTCTTTCGCAGCCGTAACGAGGGGCAGAGCTGGGAGGCCATCAGTCCAGATCTCAGCCGAAACGAATCTGAAACACTCGGTCTGTCGGGAGGTGCACTGACGCTCGACGGTGCCGGTGCTGAGCAGTATGCGACCCTGTCCACTTTCGTCGAATCCCCTCACCGTCCGGGGGAGCTGTGGGTGGGCACTGATGACGGCCTTTTACATGTGAGTCGAGACGACGGTGATAAGTGGCAGAAAGTGACACCGAAGGATTTGCCAGAATGGTCCTACATCGGCGCTGTTGAGATCTCCGCGCATAAGGCTGATACCATTTATCTTTCGGCGACCCGTTACAAGTTAGATGATTACAATCCATACCTTTACCGTTCGCAAGATGGGGGAAAGAGTTGGCAATCTATCAACGGTAATTTTCCGACAGGGGAAATCACTCGAGTCATCCGATCCGATGCTATACGACCAGGTTTGCTGTTTGTCGGTACCGAGACTGGAATTTTTTATTCGCTCGATGACGGACAGCAGTGGAGCCGTATGCGCGGTGGCTTACCGGTTGCCCCAGTTTACGATCTCAAGATCAAAGACGCTGATCTGGTGGCCGCAACCCACGGTCGCTCCTTCTGGATACTAGACGACATTACGCCGCTTCGAGAAATGCCGATTAGCACGGACAGGAAGGTAATCCCACTGCTGTTCACTCCGCGCCCGACCTACCGTCTCAAACTCCAGTGGGCGGCGGGTGTATTTGATGGTGATGGCAAAGATTACAGCCCAGCCTTTGGTCTTACTGGCACGACCTATCGCCAAAAACAGCCCGATGGTACGACTGTTCGGCGACACCTTGATGTCGGTGAGAATCCGCCAGGGGGCGCGATTATCTATTACTGGTTGAAGAGTAAACAGGAATCTGCCGTCGAACTCTCGATCTGCGATAAAACGGGCGTCATGATTGAAAGTTTTTCTAGTGCGGAAACCGAGAAACCAGAACGACGATTGCCGGCAAATTCGGGATTGAATCGGTTTGTCTGGAATCTAAGTTATCAGGCTGCGAAACCGCTTGATCCGTCCTTGGCCACAAGGGATTATGAACCGTTAGCACAAGAACCCAAGGGTAGGGGGCCTGCCGCGCCTCCGGGGCGGTACGATATTCGGATATCAGTTGGTGGAAGAAGTGCCACTGCGTCATTGTTGCTACTTAAGGATCCCCGGGTGGATGCCACCCAGGCTGATCTCGATGAGCAGTTCGAGTTGCTACAGGAACTGACCGCCAAACGTTCGGAATTGCACACGCATGTTGACCGTATTCGTCGGATGAAGCGACAACTCGATGACCTCATCCAAAAATTGCCCAAAGGACTGCGACGAGCCGTGTCGAGTGCTATTTCGATTCGAAAAAAACTGGAGGTAATCGAAAACACGTTCGTAGATACGCGGCGCGAGAGTCCACGTGATGAGTTGCGTCATCCAGCGGGTCTCGATGACACATTGGGTGGCATGATGTGGTGTGTCACGATGTCTGATACGGCGCCTCCGGCTCAGACCCGGGAGGTGTCAGTGGAGGTCGTTCGAAAAATCGATGGTGAAATCCGAAAGCTCAACAAACTTGTCGATGGGCCGATTGCGACACTGAATGCAAAAGTAGGAAAAGCTGGCGTCCCCGCGATCATCGCCTGAGTCTTTACATCATGCGAGTTTCGCTGGATTTATGGCGCATTACTTGTGCTGATCTAATTGTACGTACCGCCTATCAGGTGGGTAAAACACCGCTGATGCCGCTGTTTGCGGCATCTCTTGGGGCCGGAGAACTTTTGGTTGGGGCTATCGTATCGGTCTCGACGATGACGGGCATGGTACTCAAGCCGATTTTCGGCTGGTTTTCGGATCGGTGGGGAAGAAGGCTTTGGCTTTTGACGGGCCTTGTGCTGTTTTCGGGTATGCCGTTTCTCTATTCATGGGTCAATACCCCGGAAGAACTTTTTGCACTGCGCCTTCTGCATGGACTCGCTACTGCAGTTTTCGGACCTGTTACGCTGGCTTTTGTGGCTGAGATGGCGGTCTCTGGGAAGGCGGAACGCCTCGGCTGGTTTGGTATGGCGCGAAGCGGCAGTTATTTGCTGGCGCCACTTTTGGGCGCATGGCTTCTCACCTGGATGGACCCGGCTACCGTATTCACCTTAATTGGTTTCATGAGCTGTCTTGCCTTTCTGCCCGTATGCATGATGGATTTTTCAGGCCCACCACATAGATGGAATATGAAACAGGAAAGGGAATTCGGGCGGGCGTGGAAAAGCGCTTTCAGCGCCGTGATGTCCAATTCCAGGCTGTGGGTGGCCGGCGTCCTCGAGATGCTGGTCTATTTGGTCACGTATTCGATCAAGGCATTCCTGCCGCTCTACGCGCTGTACGCGGCGGATTTCAATTTGCTCGCAGTAGGGCTGTTCTTTACTATACAAGAGGCAGTGCATCTTGTGATGCGACCTGTTGGCGGCCGATTTGGTGATCGAGTGGGTTATCTGACGGCAATCAACGCCGGGTATCTTGTTCTCGTGATTGGGCTCTCGTTGTTACCATATACAACTGCACACATGGAGTTATTGGCCATTGCTGTTGTCATCGGTACCGGCCAAGGGCTGATTTTTCCCTCCACAGTCGCGTTTGTTGGTCAGTGTGTGGACACCCGTCATTTGGGTGCGGGTATGGGATTCTTCGGTGCGGTACGCAATTTTGGCAAAGTGGCAGGGCCGCTTACTGCGGGTGTACTCCTAACCCGTATGGACTACAGTCAGGTTTTTCATTTGGGCGGTACAGTTGCCCTGTTGGTGGTATTGACCTTTCTCTTGTTGCAGAAAAATTATTTAAAATGGAATTTTCTCGGGTCTTGAAAGATGAAACCGATGCTCCCGCCTCTTATCTTTTGAAGCGCATCGATATCGATCTGGATCAGGTCTTGGCTTTCGAAGAGTGCGGAGCCCTTTGAATCCGGGGTCAGTGTAACCTGGTATTTCAGCGAGGCAAGCCTGCCAGCAGACCCTACTACACCGTGGCTCGGTCTGTGGGTACACTCGTGTTTCCAGCAAAAAGGTCAGTGTGTCCTGGAGGTGACGCCTGGCCTGTCAATAGAGGGGAAAATATGGTGGAGAAATTTGCCGGCCGTTGTCTTTGCGGGGCGGTGCAGTTCGAGTGCAGCGCCGAACCCGTGTTCCAGGCCAACTGCCATTGCGATGACTGTCGCCGGAACACCGGTGCGGTCTATGGGTCGCTGGTGTTCGTGCCGGTCGAGGCGCTCAGCATTCGTGGGACAACCGGAAGTTATCAGCATTTGAGCGATACCGGTAACACCATGACCAAGTATTTCTGTCCGACCTGTGGGTCACAGATGTTCACCAGCAATACCCGAACGCCGGATCGGCGCGGTGTGCGGGTGGGCGTGATTGACGATGCCAGCTGGTTCCAGGCGACTGCCTACGTTTACAGTTGTCGCAGTTTGCCGTCTACGCCGCTGGACCCGGCGGTCAAGGCCTTTGACAAGATGCCGGCTTGAACTCCCAGCAATCTGCTGGCCATTCGGGCAAGAGGAAGGCTAGGCTAATCTGAAACACGCCCAACCTGTGGTGGGAATGGTTAAGCCACTTTGGGTGCAGGGGCAAGTGCTACGGTCCAATGGCGGCCACCAGTACCGGCGGCAGGATAGAATAGGCCGTAAGATTTTCAGAGCAGCACTCGCCCCCAGACCAGTAGTTATGAACCTTGCCCGTTTTCCCCGCTTGCACTGGGGCCACCTGCCAACACCGTTGGAACTTCTGCAGAATCTCAGTCGTGAACTCGGTGGTCCGAGTATCTGGATCAAGCGCGACGACTGCACTGGTATGTCCACCGGCGGCAACAAGACCCGCAAGCTCGAGTTCCTGTTGGCTCAGGCGCATGTGCAAGGTGCCGACGTTGTCCTCACCCAGGGTGCCACCCAGTCGAATCATGCCCGACAGACGGCGGCGTTTGCTGCCCGCCTCGGTATCGCCTGCCACATCCTGCTCGAGGATCGCACCGGTATCGGCGAGCGCAACTAC
>Ga0208406_1000196_pt1 | contig 25678 bp, 10 predicted proteins | sample ETNtaG_15_FD_185769 | JGI IMG/M metagenome (GOLD analysis project Ga0208406, IMG submission 185769) | Marine microbial and viral communities from oxygen minimum zone, Eastern Pacific Ocean - ETNP201302PF89A (SPAdes) (version 2) | ecosystem: Environmental > Aquatic > Marine > Oceanic ...
CCGATAACCGGGTTTGGGAGCCTGCCGAACATTCCGCGTTGCTCTCGCCCTTTTTGTCGCGATCCCCGTTTGTACCCGGCATTGGTTTCCGGGGGTGGGACCGGCTCGTCGCCCCGGGCTGGATCACCATCGGCCTGAGCCGGCCAGCGGCCGAACCGGTGCAGATTCGTTTCAAGGTTCGCGCGGTGGATCAAAACGGGGACGATGGCAATGTGGTTGCGGATGGAAAACTTGAGTTTCAGGCCGGGAAAACGTCGAAGGAGATCTCGCTGCAGATTCCCGGCATCACGGAGACGGATTCCTTCAGGGTTGAATTATCGGAGGCGGTGAACGGCGAATTGACCGGCCCAACATTCGCGCTGTTTCAGCCCCGAGACACCGGCATGCCGCAAACCTGGATCGCGTCAAAATCAGTCCAATGGAAATGGCTCAAGGGGGTGAAGGAGGCGTCAGATCCAAGGGATGCATGGCAAAAACATGGGTTCGGTGATGCCGGGTGGACGACCGGCGCCGCGCCGTTCGGATACGGCCGGGAGGGTGTGCAGACCGTGCTGGACGACATGCGAAACAATTACACCACTGTGTATCTGCGGCATGAGCTTGAGCTTGGCTCGCCGAAGTCCATGGGCTCGTTGTGGTTCGACGCAACGTACGACGACGGCTTCGCCATTTGGATCAACGGACACGAACTGGCCCGCGTCGGTCTGCCGGCCGGGGATCTGCCGTTCAACGGAAGAGCCAGCGAGTCGGACTTCGCCCCAAGGCAGTGGAGTGCCGTTGTGCCCGGCGCCACCGTCCCGACGCTTGTGCCCGGAAAAAACATCGTGGCCGTGCACCTGTTCAACACGCGGCCGGACAGCACCGACCTGTTTTTCGACCTGTCACTGACCTCAGCCCAATCGACCGATGCCGACGAAGACAGTCTTCCCGACGAGTGGGAGCAGCGCGTGATCCGGGCCAAGCCCGACGATGCCGTGTCGGGGATCGGCGATGTCCGGCCAAGCGATGACTTTGACGGGGACGGCTTGGCCAACCGCTGGGAACTCGCAGCGGGAACGGACCCGGTCAACCCCTTCAGCGCGATCCGGCTCAAGGCAGTGCGCGACCGCGACGGAGTCACCCAACTCCAGTGGCAGGCCAAGCCCCACCGGGTGTACCAACTTCAGGGCAAACGCCGCCTCACGGCCGACTTGCCTTGGGAAAACCTGCAACAGTTTCAGCCGGTTTTTGCTCCGGCCGGTGAACTCAGGGTGACTCCCTTGGATCAATTTCAGTCGCGGTCTGGTTTTTTCAGGTTACGTCTCGCGGGGGATCAGTAGCGGCACGGCATGGAAGTTCATCATCAAACAAAACAGGGAACTGGGCTGGGCGCGATGTTGCTGAACGGTTGTTCAAACTTTCGCTTGGCCAAGCGGGCCCTGTTATCCGCCACCTGCTGGGTTGCAGCTTGGCCGGTGTTCGGCGGCATAGTGATCAATGAAATCCATTATCACCCTGCCTCCGAGGATGTCCGCGAGGAGTTTGTGGAACTCCACAACACCGATGGAGAGGCGGTCAGCCTGGACGGCTGGTCGCTGCACAGCGGGGTGCGATTTGATTTCCCGAAGACCACTGTGCCAGCACACGGCTATCTCGTCGTCGCGGCGGATGCCGACGTGTTCGCAACCAGGCATCCCGGCGTCCAGCCGGTCGTTGCCGGATGGAACGGCGTACTGAGCAACAGGGGGGAAACCGTCCGGTTGGAGGATGCCGACGGCAAAACCGTCGACTCCGTTTCCTACGCCGACGAGGGAGAGTGGGCGATCCGGCAGCGGGGCCTGCCCCACCACCAGCACCAGGGCTGGGATTGGCTAGCGGAACACGACGGCGGCGGCAAGTCGCTCGAGCTCGTCAACCCGGCCCTCTCCAATAGGCACGGGCAAAACTGGGCAGCCGGCACCGTGGAGGAAGGCACGCCTGGGACGGCCAATTCGGTGTTGAACGCGGATGCTGCGCCGATGATTCTTGAGGTTCGTCACTGGCCGATCGTGCCGCGCTCCACGAGTCGGGTACAGATCACCACGAGGCTGGTCGATGAACAAAAAACCGGTTTGACTGCCGATCTGGTTTATCGACCAGACTCTGCGGAGGATTACCTGACGGCACCCCTGCATGATGACGGCGCGCACGGGGACGGACTGGCCGGAGACGGTTTGTTTGGCCTGTCCATCCCGGCTTTTCCGGATGGCACGGTGGTTGAGTTTTATATTCGTGCCCGGGACGCGCAGGACCACTCTAGAATTTACCCAGCGGTTACCGTCCCGGATGATAAGCCCCGCGCCAATCTACTTTATCAGGTGGACGACTCGGTGACAGACGACTCCCTCCCTTTTTACCGAATCATCATGACACCGGCGGAGCGGGACTACTTCCTCAAGATGGTGCGGAACTCGACCGGCCGCTTCAGCAACGCGCGGATGAATGCCGCCTTCGTCTCCCGGATGAGCGGTAGGGAGGAAATCCGCTATCTTGCCGACATCCGAAACCGCGGCAACGGGAGCCGCTGGAAAACACCAAACAATTTCAGGGTGGACTTTCCTAGTGACACCCCCTGGCACGGCGTGGAGAAAATCAATCTCAACGCGCAACATCCGCATATCCAACTTCTTGGCAGCGCGCTTTGCCAGCAAGCAGGACTTCTGGTCTCACGCTCACGCCTGGTTCACGTCCGACTGAACGGCGCTGACACCGCCGTGGCCGGACATCCCATGTACGGCGCATACGCACACAACGACGTGGTGGATGGAGATTTTGGGGATTACCACAACCTGGGCCCGGTGAACATTTACCGCACCATCCGGACCGGAAGCATGGAGGCTGATTTCGCCTACTTGGGGGAGGAGCCCGAGCCGTACCGGCAGGTTTATTTCAAGGAGACCAACGCCGCCGAGGATGACTGGCGGGACTTGATCGAGCTTTGCCAACTCCTGACGGAAACCCCGGACGAGGCGTTTGCCGCATTCGTCGAGGAGTCGCTTGATGTGGACAACTGGCTGCGCTTCTTTGCCATCAACACGTTCTTCGACAACCGCGAAACCGGTCTGAGCAACGGAATCGGCGACGACTTCATCCATTTCAGGGACTTAACCGGAAACCGGCACGTCCTGGTTCCGTACGACCTCGACACCATACTCGGCCGGGGAGACACCCCTGGCAGCCCCACGGCCGGGCTATTCCAGGCCGCCGAGCCGACAAACGCCAGCGGCCACCTGACCCAGCCGGATCAGGTGGCCCGTTTGCTGAAGCACCCGGCGTTCGTGCCGCGCTATTTCGCCGAGCTGCAGAGACAGGCGGAGACCGTCTTTTCGGGAGACCGGTTCGCGGCCTTTGTCGAACAAGTGATGGGAGGCAGGGTGGATGAATCGGAAATCGAGCGGTTGAAAAGTTTCGTTGCCACCCGGCGCGAGTTCATCTTGTCAGAAATCCAACAAGCACTAACGCTTTCGACCAATCTGCCGGTCAAGCGAGGGCATCGTATCTCGGAAACCGCCCTCGTCGCTCTCGAGGGCCGGGCGAACGCCATCAACACCCACTCGGTCACGGTGAACGGCATCCCGGCGAACTGGTCAGCTTGGGAGGCAACTTGGAAAGCCGATGCATTTGGTTTGCAGCCCGGGTTGAATCACCTCTCCGTAAGAGCCTTCGATGCGAGCCACGTCGAATTGGATCGCCTCGAGTTCACGGTCTGGCACGAGACCGGCGCGCACCAGCCGCTCAACGCGAACATCACGACCGACACGGTACTGTCCGCCGCCGGTGGCCCGTGGTTTTTCCCCGGCAAAACGGTTGTTCAAGGGCAGGCCATGCTCTCAATCGAGGCTGGTGCCATGGTCTATTTTGGTGAGGACGCCCAACTCGAGATTCGGGGACGCCTGACGATCAGTGGCGAACCGGATCGGCGGGCCACGCTGACCACGCCTCCCGGCACAGACCATCGCTGGCATGGGATTCGATGGATCGATTCCGCCCAACCCAACAGGCTGGCTCACGTAAATATTTCCTCCGTCGCGGCCGACACGCCCTCGGTGCAGGCCGACAGCTCGCGGCTCGAGCTGTCCGACGTCGCCTTCCGCGATTTGCTTGGCACGGCGATCCAGTTTTCCGGCTCCGCGCTGGTGGCCAGCGATTGTTCGTTCAAGACAGTGGCGACGGACGCCGGGGTCGCACTGCCGGTCGTAACCGGACGCGGTTTCGCCGGTGTGGGTTCTGTCGTCTTTCGCGGCAACGACTTCGCCGCGACCGATCGCCCCGCCCCGGTTTTTGTGTTCGACGGCCAAGGCCAACTCGGCGCTTGGCTGGAGCTTCGCGGCAACCGGTTTTCAGGAGGCACCCGGGAGGCGGTCAACCTGTCCGGCTGCAACAGTTTCCTATGGGAAAACCAGTTTCAGAATTTCCGGCACCCGGAATCACCGGCCAAGCAGACGCCGGCGGTTTTCATCAGTGGCACACCGGACGGCACTTGGCCAAGCGCGGTACTGGCCCGCAACCGGCTTGGCCAAGCGGACGTCGCGCTGCGTCTCGCGGGCCGCGTGTCGCTGGCGGCACACAACAACCGTTTCTCCGACTGCGCCGTCCGCGTTGCTGAGTTCATCGGCTTTCCCGATGCCGGGAAAAACGAGTGGACGGACAACCTGTTCGACCGTTGCGCAGCGCTGTTCCTGCCCGACGCGGCCGGCGACGTCACGCACAGCCTGTTCGCCCAAACACCGTTCCGGCCGGGCGAAGGAAACATCAAGGCCATTCCCACCGCCGCCATCGGGATGGGGCTGTTCGGCGGCGTCATCGGCCCCGGTGGCGGACGGCTCCTGCTCGACGGCGAGCCGGTCTCGCCCACGCCCAACCGAAAGGCGGTGTTCACCATCTGGGGGCCGGGCCTGTCGCATTACCGGTTCCGGCTGAACGACGGGGAATTTGGCGAGCTGAGACCGATCACCGAGCCGCTCATTCTCTCCATCGCGGCGGAGGGACGACACACGCTTGAAGTTATTGGGCGGGACGCCGCCGGGGAGTGGATGCCGTCTCCGCACACAATGACGTGGACCGTCTCCGACGAGGCATCGCCTCTGCTGATCAGCGAAGTCATGGCGGTGGACGGCGACTGGGTCGAGATCCGAAATCGGAGCCGCTTCAGCGTGAACCTCTCCGGCATGAGCCTCACGGATGACCCGGACGCGCCGGCGAAGTTCGTGTTCCCTGATGATGCGGAACTCGGGGTCGGCGGCCGGCTGGTCGTTGCCGCGGAGAACCGGGAGGCGGTCGGCTGGAGCCTGGGTTTTTCGCTTGCCGACGGCGGCGAATCGGTCGCGCTGTTCGATCTGCCCGCACGGGGAGGCCGGCTGCTGGACGTGGTGGTGTTCGGCCCGCAAATCTCAGACCACTCCATCGCCCGACTGCCGGGCGGCTGGGGGGTGGCGATTCCCTCGCCGGGACAACCCAACCGCCCCGCCCCGGTCGGAGCCACCTCGGCGCTCAGGATCAATGAGTGGCTGGCCAAGGGCTCCGGCCCCGGCAACGACGATTTCGTGGAGTTGTTCAACGCCTCGCCGCTGCCGGTGGCGTTGCGGGATTTGTCCCTCACAGACCGACCCCTGCGGCGGACAAGTCACCGGCTGTTCCCCGCCCTTTCCTTCATCGGCGCCGGGGAGGCCATCGCCTTCCGGGCCGGCGGCGGGTCGCAGCAACTCGGCTTTCAACTGTCATCCGACCAGGGCCTGATCGCATTGTTCGACGCGGACGGAACGATGATCGACCAGGTCTGGTACGCCCCGCAATCACCGGACGTGTCGATGGGGCGTGTGCCCGACGGCGCCGACGACATCAAGGCGTTGCCGCTCGCCAGCCCCGGCTCGCTCAACCCCGCCAAGCCGGTCATCAACCCGGCACCAACCGAGGTGACTCTCGTCGAGATGACCGGCCAATGGCGCTACCATCAGGAAGCCACCGCGCCGCCATCGGACTGGCCCGAGCCGGGCTTCGACGATGCCGTTTGGCCAAGCGGCAAGGCTCTCCTGGCCAAGGAGTCCAGCCCGATGCCAGCCTCTCTGAACACACCGCTCGCGCTTGGCCCAAGGACGTTTTATTTCCGCACCCGTTTCGACTGGAGCGGGGACGCCCCGCCGACCCGGGTGCAGCTTTGGGCGATTGTCGATGACGGCGCGATTCTCTACCTCAACGGCAGGGAGGCGTTGCGGCTCGGTATGCCTCCGGACGTCGCGCCGCACCACGAAATGCTCGCCGACAGGAACATCATCGATGCCGCGCTCGAGGGCCCATTCACGATCGACCCCGCTTTGCTCCAACCGGGTGAAAACACGCTCGCCGCCGAGGTGCACCAGGTCAGCGGAAACAGCAGCGACATCGTGTTCGGCCTGCGGCTCGAGGCGAAAACCGCGCCGACCGGCGGGGCGTCGGGACTCGTGATCAACGAACTGCTGGCCGACAACCGATCCTTCGCAGGCGGCGGCGGCGGCTATCCCGACTGGGTGGAACTCCACAACCCGCACGCCGACCCCGTGAACCTGTCCGGCATGGGGCTGAGCGACTCCCCTGACTCCCCCCATCGCTTTGTCTTCCCCAACGACAGCGTCATCGCCGCCGGAGGCTACGCGATGCTAGAGTGCAATCCCGACAAACCGTCCTCCGCCACCAACACCGGCTTTGGCCTCAAGACCTCCGGCGACGCGCTGTACCTGCACGACGCGCGAAGGCGCGGCGGGGCACTGCTCGACGGCATTGAGTTCGGCTTCCAGTCCCCGGACCTGTCGCTTGGCCGCAACCCCCTGGCCAGCGCGGTGTGGTGGCCAAGCGAGCCGACCCCGGGAGCCGCCAACAAGCCGCTCTCCACCGGTGACCCGGCCCGGCTCCGCATCAACGAATGGATGGCCGATCCGGGGAAGGGCGATGACTGGTTCGAACTGCACAACCCAACCGGCCAGCCAGTGGCCCTCGGAGGATTCTTCCTCTCCGACAACCCTGCCAACCCGACGCTCCACCGACTGCCCGCCCACTGTTTCATTGGCGGCGGCTTTTTTGCGTTCCAAAAAATCGTCGCCGACGCGCAGGCCAGGCGCGGCGCCGATCATGTCTCATTCAAGCTTCGCGCCAGCGGCGAAGGCATCGCCCTGCGTGACGCGGATGGCCGGCTGATCGACGAGGTGACATTCGCCCCCCAATCCGAGGCGGTCTCCGAGGGACGCTTCCCCGACGGGGCCGGCACGATCGCCCGTTTCCCGGGCATCGACACCCCCGGCGCCCCCAACCGGCTCGACACAAATCTCAACGGCCTGCCAGACGACTGGGAGAGCGCCCACGGCCTGCCTCCCGATGCCACCCTGCTCGATCCCGATGGCGACGGCCTGACGAACCTCGCGGAATATTTCGCAGGCACCGACCCGGCGGACGCCGCGAGCCACCCTGCCCTGGAATCGATTACCGTCACCGGCAACACCGTTCTCATCGAGTTCATAGCACACGCCGGGATCGCCTACCGGCTGCAGGCCCGCGACAACTTGGCCAAGGGCATGTGGAACACCGTCGGCCGGCTCGACCCGAGACCGACCTCCGGCCTCGTCAGGCTCCCCGAGTTTCTGCCCGGCCCGCGGCCGACTCGCTACTACCGCATTGAGGTTCGCGAGCCGTGATCAGCGGTCGCGCAGCAGCCACATCTTCAGCGTGCGGCTGACGAGGCTGGGCTTGTCGTGATGCACGAAGTGGCCCGCGCCCGGGATCGTCACCAGCGTCAGATCGCCGTCGAGCCACTCCCACGTGCGGTTGAGCGCGCTGTGCAACAGCGCCTTGTCGTCAAGGCCGTGGATCAGCAGCACCGGCATTTTCAAGCGCACCGGCTCCGACGTGTCCTCTTCGTACGGCGGACGCGGGTAGTTGCGTTTGTAGTAGCTCAACATCGCCTCGAAATCGGAACTCTTCATCGCCTCGATATATTTAGCCCGCTTGGCCTCGCCCTCGACCCAGCCGGCCAAGCGCTCGGCGCTCAGTTTTTTGTGGGCGTCCGGTTTCTGAAAGTTCCGGGCATACTGGCTGTTGCGCTGCTGGTCAGGGTTGTTGACCAGTTCGCGGTTCAGGCCTTTCGGGTGCGGCAGGTTCAGCACGGCCAAGCGGTCGGTCATCTCCGGTTTGCTCATGGCAAACTGCCACGCCACCATGCCGCCCCAGTCGTGCCCAACGATCACCGCCTTTTCTTCGCCAAAGTCACGGATCACGGCGGCAACATCGGAAACCAACTTCGGAATGGCGTAATTGTCGAGGCCCTTGGGCTTGTCGCTGCGGTTGTAGCCCCGCAGATCCATCGCTGCCACACGGTGGGTCGATTGTAGCGCCTTGATTTGTTCATTCCACGAATACCAAAAATCGGGAAAGCCGTGGACCATCACGACCAGCGGCCCGTCATCACCGGCCGTGGCGTAGTGAATCTTCACACCGTCATTGTCGGCGTAATGATGAGTGACCTTGGCGTCCTCGGCGCGGGCGGGAAATACCGACCAACCCAGAAAGGTCGTAGCCACAGCGATGGTTCGGATTGTATTAGATAACAGCATAAACTTGGAGTCTGCATGAGTAAATGAATCCAGGAATTATGGCTTCTTCTTGTTCAACAGCCACTGAATAATAAGTTCCCGTGCCTCGCCCGAGGGTCGGGTGACATGCGAACCATCGACAACTTCCCATAGTTCCGTCGTGACGCTGCCATCCTTGTTTTGAAAGCGAGTCACTGTGGTTTCATTTCCAGGCACTTTCCTGGTCAAATCAATTTTGTCATCCTTTGCATCCACTTCACGGTCGCATTGATTGAACTGTTTCCAATTATTGAAATTTTCCTCCGCGCCCGGATAGGAGGTGCTCGAGCTTCGGGTTGTGCCTCCGTTCCATTTGATCGTGCTGTCCTTGGTGCCGTGGATATGCAGCACGCTGACTGGTTTTTTCGGTTTGCTCGGCCAAGTTTTATAGCCCACCCCCGCAAAGGGCACAATCGCCGCGATCAAGTCAGAGTGATCGTGGGCCATACGATAACTCATGAACCCGCCATTGGACAAACCGGTCACATAAATTCTGCTCCTGTCTATGCTGTATTTCTTCACTGCCGATTCGATCAAGCCCCGCAGATACTTCGAGTCATCAACCTTGCCCCGCCAGTCGCAACAGGCTTCTGTGGCATTCCAACTCCGGTCTACGGCATCGGGGGCGCAGTAGATAAAGTCATGCTTTTCAGCAAGGTCCTCCAACGGGAAAAATCTCAATTGACCCCTGGAGCTTGATCCATACCCATGAAGGCTAAGGATAAAGGGATACTTCTTTTTTGGGTCATAATCCTTTGGAACCTCAATTTTGTCGTCCCGATTTTTTTCTCCCCCTGATCTGGAAGAACGCGACTCGATATACCTGCGCAACGCTCCGCGCTCCTCCTCGTCGAGATCGCCATCCTTGTTCCTATCAAACGCCCTCATGATGCGAGCGCGCCGATCTTTGCTGGAGGAATCCCGTTCACGGGCCTCCTTGGCCGCTTCCGCCTTGTCCGTTTTTTTCGATTCCTGAGCCTGAACTCCGCCAAGACTCCAAGCCATGACTGCCGCGGCCGCGACGCTTGTAATGATTTCATTTTTCATCGTGTATCTTATTATAAATGACTCTCAAATCACAATACGATGGGCCGAAACTTAAAGTTACGCTCTGGCAGGTCGCTGGGGGATATCATACAGGCCGGGCCAAACTTGCAAAAGCTCCGCAGTCGGCGAGGATTGCCGCCAGATGAACCGCTGCCGCACAACCCGCTCACAACTTGGCCAAGCGATCACGCTGGGCGGCGGCGTACTGCTCGCCAGCTGTGGCGACGGGCCAGGCGACCGCGAGTTTCAGAGCGCCATTTTTTCCGAGGTGCGCGTGATAGGCAGTCGCGGCAACGCGCCGGGCCTGTTCGTCAAGCCGCGCTCAGTGGCTGTCGACCGGGACGACAATGTTTACGTGTGCGATATGACCGGCCGCGTACAGAAATTCGACTCGAAAGGCAACTATCTGCTGCAATGGCAGATGCCGGAGATCGAGCGCGGCCGGCCGAAGGGCATGGCGCTCGATCACGAAGGAAACATCGTCGTCGTCGAGCCGCATTACTCGCGGATCAACCACTTCACGCCGGAGGGCCGGCTGGTGTCGCAGTGGGGCGCGCATGGCCAGGAACGGGGCGAGTTGTCGTTCCCTCGCGCAGTCGCGATCGCGCCGGACGGCTCGGCGTTCATCAGTGAGTTTCAGATCGTCGAGCGACTGCAAAAGTTCGACTTGGCCCGCGAGTCGGTGCAGGTCGAGATTCGTGGCGCAGGCCACGGGCCGCGCGAGTTCAACCGCGCCGAGGGGCTCTCGCTCGACGACGATGGCAACCTGTACGTCGCCGACTCGTGCAACCACCGCGTGCAGGTGTTTGACGGGGGTGGGGCGTTCTTGCGCGAGCACGGCGGCCCCGGCGCCGGGCGCGGCGAGTTCAGCTACCCGTACGACGTGCGGGTGGACGAGCAGGGGCGGCAGTACGTCTGCGAGTTTGGCAATAGCCGCGTGACGGTGCTTGACGCGGACGATCAGGTGCTCGAGGTCATCGGCGGCGCGGGCAGTGCGCCGGGCCGGTTCAACAACCCGTGGAGCCTCGCGCTCGACTCGCGCGGCAATCTGTACGTGGCCGATTCACAGAATCATCGCATGCAAAAACTAATCCGCCGTGAACCGGCGTCGGAGTTACAACTTTCAAGCTCCCACAACTAAATGAACTTTCAATTCACCCATCCCCTTTGGCTGCTGGCGTTGCCGGTGGCGCTGGGCTGGGTGACTTGGCTCGCGTGGAAGACCGACGTGCAAATTCAGGCGTGGCGCCGCTGGCTCGCATACGGCCTGCGCATGCTGGTCGTGAGCGCTGTGGTGCTGGCCCTAGCCGGACTGCAACAGAACAAGCCGCAGGAGGGGATGAACGTCTATTTCCTGATGGACCGCTCGCAGAGTGTTCCCGCTCAGGAGCAGCAGGTCGCGCATGAGCTGCTGACGGCAGCCGAGAAGCAGCAGGACGACATGGCCGGCCTGATGGTGTTCGGCGCGGATGCCGGCATCGAGACGACCCTCAATAAGGCGGCCTTGCAGACCAACATCATCCAGACTGTCGTCGGCGCCGACCGGACCGACATCGCCGGGGCGATTCGGCTTGGCACGGCGGCCTTCCCGGAGACCGGCCAAAAGCGGCTCGTGCTCTTCTCTGACGGCAACGAGAACATCGGCGACGCCGTTCAGGCGGTGATGGCGGCCAAGCCGCTTGACGTGTCGGTAGACGTCGTGCCGCTGGTCACGCAGGGCGGCGGCGACGTGTCGGTGCAGCGCCTGGCCGTGCCCGGCACGGTGAAGAAGGGCCAACCGTTCGACGCCAGGATCTTTGCGCTGTCCGACCGCGAGCAACCGGCCAGGGTGAGACTCTTCCGCAACGACCAGTTGCTCGGTGAACAGGCGGTGAGCCTGGCCAAGGGCAAGAACCTGTTCAGCTTCCCACAGTCGCTTGGCCAAGCGGGTTTTTACTCGTACGAGGTGCAGGTCGAGGCCGGGGGCGACCGCATCCCGCAAAACAACCGCGCCTCCGGCTTCGCCAATGTACGCGGCGAACCGCGTGTGTTGATTGTATCATCCGACCCCCTGCGCGACGCGCCATTGGCCAACGCCCTGCGCGGCTCCAAGCTCGAGGTGGAACAGGGCGGCCTCTCTGCTCTGCCCGGCTCGCTCGCCGGCCTGCAGGCTTTCGACTCGATTTTCCTGTGCAACGTCAACGCTGGGGACCTGGGCCGCGACGCGATGCTGCTGCTTGAGAGCGCTGTGCGCGACTTTGGGGTGGGGCTGGTCTGCGTCGGCGGCGACCAGGCGTTCGCGGCGGGCGGCTACCGCAACACGCCGCTCGAGAGCACGCTGCCGGTGAGCATGGAGTTGAACAGCAAAAAAGTCCTGCCGCCGGGTGCGCTGGTGTTGGTGATGCATGGGATGGAGTTCAACAACGGCAACCAGATCGCCCGCCAGTGCGCCGTCGGCGTGCTCGACGCGATGGGGCCAAACGACGAGTTGGGCGTCGTGCTGTGGGACGGAGAGGATCGCTGGCTTTTCCCGCTAACAAAAGTCGGCGACAAGCAGGAGTTGGGGCAGCAACTCATGGGGATGAACCAGGGCGATCTGCCGTCGTTCCAAAACGTGATGACGATGGGATTCCAGGGACTCAAAAAATCGACCGCCAGCATCAAGCACATGATCCTGTTCAGCGATGGCGACCCCGGCGGACCAAGCGACGAGCTGATGGCGAGCTTTCGCGACGAGAAGATCACCGTGAGCACGGTACTCATCGCCGGGCACGCCGGGCCGGACACGATGATCGAGATCGCCGAGAAGGGTGGCGGCCGGTTTTACAACATCACCAACCCGGCGCAGTTACCGCAGATTTTCCTGAAGGAAACTGCCGTTATTTTGAAGACCGCCATTTATGAGGAGCCGTTCACGCCGCAACAGGCCGCCGCGAGCGAGGCACTCACCGGCTTCGAGGTGGGAGGCTATCCGCAACTCCTCGGCTATGTGGCCACGAGCGAAAAGCCCCGCGCCGAGACGCCGCTGCTCACTGCGCAGGGTGATCCGCTCCTGGCTCATTGGCAGTACGGCCTCGGCCGCGCGGTGGCGTTCACCTCCGACGCCCGCGCCAAGTGGGGCAGCCAATGGGTCGGCTGGGCGCGCTACCGGACGTTTTGGTCGCAACTGGCCAACTGGAGCCTGCGCCGCGTCGAGATCGGCGACCTCGATGCGCAAGTCTCTATCGAGCAGGGAAACGGCATCATCAGTGTCGAGGCAATGGATGCCGGCGGCAACTACCGCAACTTCCTCGACCTGCAGGCCGTCGTCGTCGGGCCGAAGGGCGAACGCGAACTCGTCGCCCTCAAGCAGACCGCCGCCGGCCGCTACGAGGCGACGTTCGACACACGCAAAACCGGTGCCTACCTCGTGCACCTGCGTGAGATGGAAAACGACGAGTTGCGCTCCTCGCAGGTCATCGGCGCGAACCTCGACCACTCGCCGGAGTTCGCCGAGTCGCGCCCGAATCTCGCCCGGCTCGAACGCCTGGCCGAGATCGGCGGCGGCAAGCTGCTCAGCCGTGATTTCGCCGCCGACAACCCGTTTGAGCGTGACCGAAAAAAAACTTTTCAGCCGGTCGATCGTTGGGAATGGCTGCTCATGTTTGCCGTCATCCTGTTCCCGATCGATGTCGGTGTGCGCCGCATCCAGCTCGACTGGGAGGAATGGCTAAAGGCCACCGAAAACCTCCGGCGGCTGCTCTTTTTCTGGCGGCGCAAGGAGCGACAAACCGACACCGACGAGTCGCTCGCCTCGCTCCTGGCCAGGCGCGACGAGGCTCGGCAATCGTTCCAGCGCGACAAGCCAAGTGCGCCCGAGCCACACCTCTTCCAGCCGGAGCAAATGCCACCGGAAAGTTCAACCAAGCCAAGCACTGTTTCCGAGGCCAAGCCGGAGGAGCCAAGCCAAGCCACTGAAGGGGACTCCACCACAAGCCGATTGCTCGCGGCCAAGCGCAAGGCGCTCCGCCGCAAAAAATAACCATGCCGCTGTCGAACCGATCGCTGCGGTGCGGCTGGCTTTGGCTCCTGTTTTTCGTCGCAACCACCCCACAGGCACGGGTGCTCATTAACGAGATTCACTACCGCCCCGCCAACGAATCGGTGGATGAGGAATTCATCGAACTCTGGAATTTCGAAGGCGAGCCGGTCGCGCTCGACGGCTGGCAACTCGACGCCGGCGTTCGGTTTGTGTTCAGCAAAATCACCCTGCCGCCTGACAGCGGGCTGGTCGTCGCAGCCAATGCGGCGCGGTTCGCCGAACTGCATCCCGGCATCGAAAATGTCACCGGCAACTGGCAGGGCCAACTCGCCAACAACGGCGAAGCCATTCGGCTCATCGACGCGACCGGCGCGACGGCAGACAAGGTGCGCTACGCCACCGAGGGTGACTGGGCGCAGCGCATTCGCGGCCCGCTGCACGGAGGCCATCGTGGGTGGATTTGGCATGCAGCGCACGACGGGGACGGACATTCGCTCGAGCTGATGCAGCCCGGTTTGTCCAACAGCCAGGCGCAAAACTGGCATGCCAGCTTGGCCAAGGGCGGCACTCCGGGCCGGGTCAACTCCGCCAAAATCGCCAATATGCCACCGTTTATTCTCGACGTGATTCATTCACCGGCCGTGCCGCGATCCACCGATCCGGTGACGGTCACCGCGAGCGTGATCGACGAGTCGTCGGACAGGATCAGCGCCCAGCTTGTTTACCGGCTGGACGGCGATGCCGATTATCAGGAACTGCCGATGGCGCGATCAGATGCGGAGCAATTTGCAGCGACGCTTCCGGCGCAGGCCGACGGCCAAGTCATCGAGTTTTTCGTCAACGCAACGGATGGCCAAGGCGCGGTTCGCGCTTGGCCAAGCGCACCGGCCGACTGCCCGGTTTTGCTCTATCAAGTGGACGACCAAATCGTCACGCCGGGGCGTCCGGTGCATCGTCTCATTTTGACAAGGCGCGAGCGTGACGAGCTGACCGAGATCGGCCGCCGCCCGTGGCACAACAACAGCGACGCGCAGATGAGCGGCACGTTCATCAACATCGAGGGCGGACGAACGCGTGTGCATTACAACGTCGGCGTGCGGCTGCGCGGCACGACGTCACGGGCGGCAACGTACAAAAGTCGACGCATCAACTTCCCCAACGACCGGCCGTGGCGCGGCCGCACGGCGATCAATCTCAACGCCCTCCACCCGCATGCGCAGGAACTCGGCAGCGCGCTGTTTCGGATCGCCGGTTTGCCCGCTCCCCGTGCCAGGGCGGTGCGTCTGTTCGAGAACAACGAACAGCTCGGTGGCGCAAATCAGTTCGGCCACTACGCCGAGCTGGACCCGCTGAACTCGGAGTACATTCGCTGGCAGTTCCCGAATGACGGCGGCGGTAACCTGTACAAGGGCGGCGGCCATGCAGATTTGAAATTTCTCGGCGATGAACCCGCGCCGTACGCAGAAAAATATTTTTACGCCAAGCAAACCAACGCATGGCACAACGACTACTCCGACTTGATCGGATTCCTTCGCGCGCTTGGTAAAGCGGACGAGCCACCGCCAGCCAACCAGATGAATGTCGACGCATGGATGCGGCACCTCGCCGTGCACGACCTGCTGGGCAACGAGGAGACGAGCCTCGCCACCGGCGACCGCGGCGACTACGCGCTGTACGCCGGCACGGCCGACCGCCGATTCGCGCTCATCCCGTACGACCTCGATGCCGTGCTGGGCATGCAGGGCGGGACGCAAAGCCCCCTTTGGCGTGCCGCCGCCAACCCGGTGCTGGGCCGGTTGATGAGCCGCCCGGCGGTGGCCGCACGGTATTGGTTTCACCTGGACGATCTGGCCCGGACGGTATTTGCGGCCGAGCAACTTGAGCCGGTAATCAACCGGCTTGCCGACGATTATCTGCCGCGCGCCGAGGTCGACCGGCTGAAATCGTTCGCTGCCAAGCGCTGCGAGTTTGTGCTGTCGCAAATCCCGCGCGAACTAACCGTGACAACCGGCTTGGCCAAGCGCGACGGCTTCTTTTTTTCCGAAAGCCCAATGGCGACTTTGTCCGGCCAAGCGCCGGCCACCGCAACGGTCTCGGTCGAGGTCAACGGCCACGCCGCCGACTGGTCTGCGGCAGAGGCGCGGTGGCAGGCCAAGGTCGCGCTGCAGCCCGGGTTGAACCGGCTGCTCGTGGGCGCGCTGGACGCTTCCGGCAACGTGGTCGCCCGGCAACACACCGATGTCTGGCACGGCGACGCGCCCGCCCGCCCGCTTGGCCAAAGGCTGACGCAGTCCGCCCGCTGGACAGCGGCGCGGCCGCTGCTCGTGGCCAAGCCGCTGGTTGTGCCGGAGGGCGTCACGTTGACGGTCGATCCCGGCGCAACGGTTTGTTTCGGCCCGGAAGGACGCCTGCTCGTCGAGGGACGCCTGTTTGCCAAGGGCGATGCGCATCGGCGCATCCAGTTCCTCCGCGCACCGGGGGCGACCGGCGCGTGGGGCGGCATTGGCTTCAGCAACTCGGCACATGACAACCGGCTCGCGCATGTCGATTTTCATCACACCGGCTCGTACGCGCTGGCGGTCACGAACTCGGTGGTCGCGCTCGACCACGTACAGTGGCACGGCACGCGGACGAACCTGATCTGGTTTCAGGACGCTTCGCTCACGGTGCGCGACTGCGTGTTTCCAGACCTCAGCCACAGCGAGCACGTGCGTGGCATTGGTATTCGCGCCCGCGGCGAGCTGGTATTTGCGCGAAACCGCTTCGGCACGACGAGCGGCTACAACGACATCATGGACGTCAGCGGCGGCAAGCGGCCTGGGCCAATTTTGCAGCTATACAGCAACGATTTTCTCGGCGGCAGCGACGACGGGCTCGACCTCGACGGGATGGACGCTCACATCGAAGGCAACACGTTTCACGGTTTTCACAAGGGTAATTTGAGCACGAGCATCTCCGCCGCACTCGCCACGGGACGACACGATGGGCAGGCGTCAGACATTACGGTGGTGAGGAATGTTTTTTACGACAACGACCACCACATTTTGCTCAAGCAGGGCGGACGACTCGAGGCGGCGAATAACACGTTTTACGGCGGCACGCTTGGTGCAATTGCGTTCGACGAACCGCTGCGCGAGCTCGAGATGCCGCACGGCGCACGACTCGCCGGCAACATTTTCTCCGGCAACAAGGCGGACTTGGTTCATCTCAAGCCGCTTTGGCTCGAGCAAAACTGGGTGTGGCTGCACGTGTTCGACTCGATCATCCGCAGCACGCACGACTGGTTCGGCGAACGCAATCTTGCCGCTGATCCGATGCTCGTCGATCCGCCACTCAACGTTCGGCTGCAGCCCGGCTCGCCCGCGATTGGCACCGGGCCGAACCGGCTCGACATGGGCGCGCGCGTGCCGGGTGGTGCGTCGATCTCCGGCGAACCGCCCACGCCGACGCGAGAAACGGACGCCGTACTCACCGTCGCCGGGCCGGGCATCACGCACTATCGCTACCGCGTCAACGACGGGCCGCTTGGCGGCGAGCACCCCATCGCGGAGCCAATCCGCCTGGCCAAGCTCCCGCCCGGCGAAATCGCCGTCGAGGTCATCGGCAAAAACAGCGCGGGCGCGTGGCAGCCGCTTGGTCAAGCGACACACTCGATGTCGTGGACGGTTGTTCCAAACTACTCGCGCCTGATCCTCAACGAAGTGCTCGCCTGGCCAAACGCTGGCGCACTCGACGCAGTCGAGTTGTTCAACGACAGTACGAAGACCATCGACCTTGCCGGCATGAGCCTGACCGATGATCGAACCAAGCCGCGCAAGTTTGTTTTCCCCGCAGAATCGCAACTCGCCGCCAACATGCACCTCGTGCTGGGCAGCGAACTGGGTTTCAAGCTGGACGCCGATGGCGAAGGCGTTTGGCTTTTTGACGGCGGCGGAGAGTTGCTCGACTCAGTCGTGTTCGGGCCACAGTTGCAGGGACACTCAATCGGACGTGCCGGACGTGCCTGCGACTGGTCGCTTTCCCTGCCAACACTCGGCACGCCGAACATCGCGCTCGCGCTTGGCCAAGCGGACGCCGTGCGGTTGGCCAAGTGGGTGGCCAACCCGCTCGATGGCAAGCGCGACTCGGTGGAGTTGTTCAACCCGGGCACGCTGCCAGTGGCTCTCCAGGGTATGCGGCTCTCCAGCCAGCCGATCGGCGCACCGACGATGTTCGTGTTCCCGCCGCTGAGTTTCATCGGCGCGACGATGGGGCTCACCCTCGACAGCAGCATGTTGAGTTTCAAGCTCCCTGCGGCGCAGGGGGAGATCGGGTTAGCCAGCGCAGACGGTCGCTGGCTCGAGCATATCGTTTACGGGCCGCAGTTGAGCGGCGGCGGCTTGGCCGAACACCCCGGCGTACTCATCAGCGAGGTGATGAGCGACAACCGGACGACACTCGCCGATGAGGACGGTGATTTCCCGGACTGGATCGAGCTGCACAATCGAGCCGATGCGCTGGTCATCCTCGACGGCTTTGGACTGTCCGACGATCCGGCCGAGCCGTTCAAGTGGCGTCTCCCAAACATCGCGATGGCGCCGGGCGAACACCTGCTGGTGTTTGCGTCGGGGAAGGATCGGAGCGCGGCCCGCCGGCCGGCGCCCGCCGGAGCGCGGCCTGACATCATCCCGGGCCTTCGACTTTGGCTCGACGCGACTGACGGCGACTCTCTCACCATCGATGCGGAAGGCCGCGTGTCGCGTTGGCAATCGGCCACCGGCGTCACAGCCGCACAAACCGATACCGCCCAGCAGCCGATGCGGGCAACCGATCCGTTGAGCGGACTGCCGGTGCTGCGATTCGACGGCCTGGACGACTGGCTGTCGTTCCAGTTGCTGAGCGATGTGCGCACGGTGTTCGTTGTCGCAAGGGAGGATTCCCACGCAACGCAGTCGTTTCGCGCCGTGCTCGGGGATGGCGACACGGCGGACTTCACGCGTGGCGGCGACCGGATTTTATATTACCACCCGCACAGCGGCTTCGTCGGGGAGAATACGGTCGTACGCATCAACGGCTCACCGGTGAACCCCACGGCAACGCGCTGGCCAAAATCGCTCTGCCTTGTCACAAGCGTGGCGGCCGACCGGTTGAAGGCCAGCCTGATCGGCTCGGACCGGTTTGTGCCGGACCGTAACTGGCACGGTGACATCGCCGAGGTCCTGGTTTACAACCGCAGACTCAGCGATGCCGAGATCAACTCCGTCGAAGCGTGGCTGAAAACCAAATGGGTGCTGCCTGCAGCGGCGCTACATGCCAATTTCAAGCTCGGCGATGGCGACGATACAGTCACGCTCACCGCGCCGACAAGCCAACACGCCAGCACGTTGTTGCTGTCATCGTGCCCACCCGACGCCACAGTCGGCGTGCCGTCAGATGCGCCCGGCCAGACGCTGTTTGCGCGGCCAACCCCGGGCGAAGCCAACGCGGCCAAGCCGCACGCTGGTTGGGCCGGTGTACCCCGTTTGGCCAAGCCGTCCGGCGTGTACGGCAGACCGGTCGACCTGCAAATTGCGCCGCCAGATTCACTCAGCGAAGTGCGCTACACGCTCGACGGCTCCGTGCCTGGGCCGGAGGCCAAGCGCTACACCAGACCGCTCCGCTTGGCCAAGCCGAGCGTGGTTCGAACTCGCGCTTTTCGCGACGGCTATCTACCGGGGCCGGTGGTCACGGCGAGTTTTTTGATCGGCGAGCCGGCCCGCTTCCCGGTCGTGTCGCTCTCCACCGCACCGAGGAATCTCTTTGACCGTGACCACGGCGTTTACACCGATAACAATGCGAATCGCGAGTGGGAGAGACCGGCTTTTTTTGAGTGGTTCGAGCAGGGCAACCGCCGGGCAATCGGACAAACTGTCGGGCTTCGTATTCACGGCGGTTGGACGCGAAAGTACGATCAGAAATCGCTGCGGCTTTACGCCCGCAACCGGTACGGCGAGAGCGCATTGGATCACCCTTTTTTTCCGGGACTGGAGATCAGCATGTTTCGCCGGCTGCTGCTCCGCAACTCCGGCAACGGCTGGAAGCTGGCGTTCATGCGCGACGCGATCGGCCACGAGCTGGTGCGCGGGATGGGGCTGGATTCGCAGGCGTGGCGGCCGTCGGTCGTGTACCTCAACGGCCGCTACGGGGGCATTCACAACCTGCGCGAACGGATCGACCGGCATCACCTCGCCAGCCATCACGGCCTCGCGCCGGAAGAGATAGACCTGCTGCAAAACGGCATCCGCGCCGGCGACATGGAGCATTGGAAACGCCTCGAGCAGTTATTCTCCGATCCGACGAAAAAACCGGCCGAGTGGATACCGACGCTCGAGCCGCTCGTCGAACTCGACAACCTGTTCGACTACGTCATCGCCGAGGTGTTCCTCGACAACCGCGACTGGCCGCTCAACAACGAGCAGCAGTGGCGGCCCCGCACAGCGACCGGCCGCTGGCGGTGGATCCCGTACGACATGGACGGCATCCTCGGCACGAGCGGTCGGCGACCGTGGGTTAACTCGCTGCACGGGAAAATCCTGTATCTCCCGGTCAAGCAACCGCCACTGTTCGTATCGATGATGCAGGCGCTGCTCAAGGAGCCGCGCGGCCGCGAGCGCTTTGTGCACCGGTACACGACGCACCTGCAAACTACGCTTAGCCGAGCGCGTATTCTGCAGGTGATCGATGACAAGCAAGCCATCCTCGCCCCGGAGATGGCGCGGCACATTGCGCGTTGGCAGCCAACCGAAAACAGCAGCCCCCAGTCGGCGCTACCGCACCGCAACACCGGCGACTGGCTGACGGAGGTGCAAGTATTGCGCAATTTCGCCAAGGCCCGGCACGAGCATGTCTGGGAAGATTTGCAGACTTCCCTCAAGCTTGGAGAGCCGGCGATGCTGCAGTTGGCCGATGCGCCCGGATTGGTCGGTGTCGAGGTCGAGGGGCTTGCCCTGCCGCACCGGGATGGCGACTGGACTGCGCGGTTTTTCACCCGGTTGCCGATGCAGCTGACGCTGCGCCTGGCCAAGGGCTGGCGGCTGGTCGGCTGGAAAAACAACTCCGGCCCCGATGCCGCGGGACGATTCACACTCAACGGGGGCACATCGCTGCAGCCGCAACTGGAATTCGAGCCATCGCACCGGCCGATGTTCCGTTCGACCAAACTGGAGGAGGGCGATCGACTGCGGCTTGTTTTTTACGGCATCGCCGGGCGGACGCATCACGTCGAGGCCTCAACCGATCTCGCAAAATGGCAGCGACTTAAAACCATCGACGTGCCGGATCGCGGGGCGCACGGCCTCGTCGTGCCGCTTGGCGGCGAGTCGGGGCGACGGTTTTTCCGCGTCGTCAGCGATCCCGAGTGAGCGCCGGTTTTTCGTTGCCTCAAACGCATCCCGGGAGTTGAATTCGCGCGACCGAAACGATCCTAATGAACCAAGCCAAGACCAGGGAAACGCAACGCCGACCGCTGTTGCCGGTGCTGCTCGCCGCTGCGCTTGGCCAAGCCGGCTGCGGGCCGGGCGAACCGGAACCCACTCCGGCACCGCCGCCCACGACGCAACCGGCCCCGAAGGTCGAGACCCGATCCCTGCACGAGCTCGCCGCGACTGACGACACCGACGCTCTGCGGCAAGCGCTGCGGCTTGACCAAGCGGTCGATGCCCTCAACGCGCTTGGCCAAACGCCGCTGCACATTGCCGCGATCAAAAACAAGCCGGCCAACATCGAGGCGCTGCTTGCCTTCCGCGCGAATCTCCACTCCAAGACACAAAAGGAAAAAGTGGACGCGCTTTATCTCGCCTGCGCCCACGATAGCGTCGATGCCGTGAAGCAGCTTGTGGCCAAGGGCGGTAAACTCGACTCTGCGGCACCCAATGGCTGGACCGCAGTTCACGTGGCGGCAATCAACGGCCGCGACGATTTGCTCCAGTTGCTGCACGACCTCGGCAAAGACCTGAGCCCGCTCTGCATCGACGGCACGCCGCTCGACTTCGCGCGCATCCACAAACACAACTCCACCGTGCAACTGCTTACCCGACTAGGCGCGAAAAAGGGCTCGACACTTTCAGTACACCTAGCAGCACGTCATGGTGACATTGAGGCGCTCGACGCCTGGCTGAAACGCAACCGGGCTAACGCTCGCTTTCGAGTAAAAAAACACCAGGCCACGCCGTTGCACTGGGCCGCCGAGAGCGACCAGGCTGAGGCCGCCGAGTTGCTGCTCAATCACGGCGCTGACAAGACAGCGCGTACCGACGGTGGATGGACACCGCTTCACTCCGCAGCGGCGAAGGGCAGCACCAACGTCATTGCACTGCTTCTCAAACGCCGCGTAACGGTGAACGCTATCAGCCAAAGCGGTACCCCACTGGACCTGGCCAAAAGTTATAAGCAACCCGAAGCCGCCGCCATGCTCCAGACCAGGCGTGGCCGCGAAGGACGTGAGGTATCTATTCACATGGCTGCCGCCAAGGGGGATGCCATCGCCGTGCAGGCGTTCCTTCGTCGCGGAGTCAAAGTAAACATGCCTGGGCCACTTCATAAAAGCACGCCGCTGCACTGGGCCGCCGGCGCGGGCAAGGTCAACACGATGGAAGTGCTGATCTCACTCGGGGCCGATGTGGAAGCAGTGAGCGACAGCAACGCTACACCGCTGCATCAGGCCGTGCTGCGAAACCGACTCGAGGCCGTGAAACTGCTCATTCGCAGCAATGCGGACTTGAACAGCCAAAACAAATCCGGCCACACCCCCTTGGATTACGCCACGGCTAATGGCTGGACGGAACTTGTCACATTGCTGGAAATCGCCGGGGCGGTCAGCGGCAAGTCGCTGTAACGCTCAGAGCAGCGCGTTGGCCAGCGTGTCGGCGACGTGGCTGAGCTGATCCTCCGTCAGTTCCGGGTACACTGGGACGCTTAACACTTCTCCCGCCATTTTTTCGCAGACCGGCAGCGACTCGTCGAAGCTTGGCAGGTGCGCAAAGCATTCCTGCCGGTGCAAAGGCACTGGATAATAAATCGCCGAGCCGATGTTGTTCGCGGCCAGATGCGCCTGCAGCGCATCGCGTTTGCCGTTGGACACGCGGAGGGTAAACTGGTTCCACGTGTGGCCCCGCCCGTCGATCTCACTGGGCAGCACGAGCCGGCCTTCGGCGACGTGCTCGCACTGGGCCAGGCGCTCGAGGTACTGCGCGGCGTTGGCCAGGCGCTTGGCTATGTAGCCGGGGAAATGGCCCAGCTTGGCCCCAAGCAGCGCGGCGTGCAATGGATCCATCCGAAAGTTGCCGCCGATGGCCTTGTGGTAATATTTAGGCGCGCCGCCGTGCACGCGGAGGATACGCGCGCGCTTGGCCAAGTCGTCGCCGTCAGTGGTGATCATGCCGCCATCGCCAAAGCCGCCGAGATTCTTGGACGGGAAAAAACTGAATGCGCCCAAGTTGCCCATCGTGCCAACCTGCCGGCCACAGAAGGTCGCGCCCATCGACTGCGCGGCGTCCTCGAGCACGGTCAGGCCATGTGCCTTGGCCAGGCGCTGCACGCTGTCCATGTCCGCCGCCTGGCCAAACAGATGCACCGGGATGATCGCCTTGGTGTTGCCGGTAACGCGCCGCTCGGCGGCGGCGATGTCGATGTTGAAATCGGTGTCAAGCGAGTCGACGAACACCGGCGTCGCGCCGGTGCGGGCGATCGCGCCTGCGGTTGCAAAAAACGTGAACGACGGGCACAACACCTCGTCGCCGGGGCCGATGCCCAGCGTCATCAGCGAAAGCAGCAGCGCGTCGGTGCCGGAGCTGACCCCAATAACGTGCCGCACCCCAACCGACTCGGCGGCCCGATCCTCGAACCCGGCCACCTCCGGCCCGAGGATGAACTGCGACGAGTCGAGCACGCGCGCGAAGGTGGCCTTCAACTCAGCGGCGAGTGGCTGGTTTTGTGCGCTAAGATCGAGCAGCGGGACGTTGATCGGTTCTCCCATGGGCGCGGCATTATTCACCGGCAGCGCGCCCGGGCGCAAGCGCATTGCCGTTGACACTACCTCGCTGCGAGCCGACGTTGCGCATGTCCAACCCATGAAACTAATTTTCTCCATCCTCTCGATCGTGTGCGCTGTGGCGCTTGGCCATGCGGCCGAACCGGGCAAGCTCAAGCTGCACTGGGCCAAAAATATGTTGACCATAAGCGGCGCACATTTGCCCGGCAAGGAGATGAAGATCCACTACCTTGAGGCGTATTGCCGGGACAACTCGCAGACAACCGACTGGGGCCGGCACACCGTTGTTGGTCACAAGACTCGCTTGGTCTCCCGCAGCAAAGACGGCTCGCAACTCCGTCTGCACTGTGACGTGAACGACGGCGTGACAGTCGAGCACGTCATCACCGCCACACATGACGAGGTTGATTTTGCGCTCACCGCGCACAACCCCACGCCCAAGCGCTCCGAAGCGCACTGGGCGCAGCCATGCATCCGCGTGGGCAAATTCAGCGGCACCGGCGCAGATGCCACCGCCGACAAATATGCCTACATTAAAAAGAGCTTCGTCTATCTCGACGGCCGGCGGACGATGATGCCGACGCAGGGCTGGGCGACCGAGGCGCGCTATATCCCCGGGCAAGTCTGGGCCGGGCCGGGCGTGCCGCGTGCCGATGTCAACCCGCGCCCGCTGCACCCGGACGTGCCGAGCAACGGGCTGATCGGCTGCTTCAGCGGCGACGGTTCAATGATCTTTGCCACGGCGTTCGAGCCGTACCAAGAGCTGTTTCAGGGCGTGATTCGCTGCCTGCACAGCGACTTCCGGCTCGGCGGCCTCGGGCCGGGGGAGACTCTGCAGATCAAGGGAAAAATCTACCTCGTCAAGAATGACGAGGCCGCGTTGCTGAAACGCTACCGCAACGATTTCCTCGGGCACAAGGTGCTGCACTCGAAGGAGAAACAGCGCTAATCCATGACCGGGTTCCCCCAGTGGGCGGCTTGACTCTGACGGCTGATCGGGTGATTTTGTCCCGGCCTCATGTCAGAGCATTCATCTTCAAGACAAGATTTGTCCAGCAGGGAGAAACAGGAACTGGATGTTGAGATTTCCTTTTTGGAGGGTCTCGCCAAGCGCGATCCCGAATACATTGAGGCGCTCCAGTTGCTTGGGGACGATTACACCAAGCGCGGCCGCTTTGCCGAGGGCCTAGCAGTGGATGAGAATCTTTCGCGTCTCCTGCCCGAGGACTCGATGGTGTTTTACAATCTTGCCTGCAGCTTCTCCCTCACGGATCGCATCGACGATTCCATTACCGCTCTCAAAAAGGCTGTTCAACTCGGCTACGACGATACGAAGTGGATGAACGAGGATCCCGACCTCAACAAGATCCGCTCCGACCCGCGCTTCGAGCAGATCCGCCACAAGCTGAACCTCAAATGTGGCAATCACTAAGCCGCGCCCAGCGCCATGAAGGTCACCCACCAGGGCGAGTCTCGGCATTACAGCACCGTCTGGTTTGACAAGGCGCGAAACCGCGTTCGGCTCATCGAGCAGCGCCTGCTCCCGCATCAGTTCAAGATCGTCTCCACCGCCGACTATCGCGCAACCGCTCAGGCCATCACCGACATGATTGTGCGTGGCGCCGGCGCAATCGGCGCCACGGCGGCGTACGGCCTGGCACAGGGGGCGCGGGCCTTTCGCGGGCGCGGGCTCAAGGCATTCAAGCGGCACCTCGCCAAGGTGCACCACACGCTCGCCGAGGCGCGCCCCACCGCCGTCGACCCGGTCAACGCCATGCGCGGCATGCTGTCGCAAATGACCGGCACCACCGTGGCCGAGCGGCAGCAGCAGTCCCTGGCCGCCGCCGGGCAGTTCGCCGAGGACGATGTCGCCCACTGCAAGGCGCTTGGCCAACACGGCGAGCCGCTCATCCGCGAAGGCGCCCGCGTGCTCACCCACTGCAATGCCGGCTGGTTGGCATTCGTCGACGTCGGCTCCGCAACCGCGCCGATGTACGCCGCACAGGCCAACGG
>Ga0208406_1000202_pt1 | contig 25015 bp, 26 predicted proteins | sample ETNtaG_15_FD_185769 | JGI IMG/M metagenome (GOLD analysis project Ga0208406, IMG submission 185769) | Marine microbial and viral communities from oxygen minimum zone, Eastern Pacific Ocean - ETNP201302PF89A (SPAdes) (version 2) | ecosystem: Environmental > Aquatic > Marine > Oceanic ...
CGGCCGGGCTGAATACGCAAAAACGTGAGGATACACAATGTTCGCTTTTTTAAGGATTTCGAGCGTACAGTCGAAATCAGATTCTGTCTCAGTAGGGAACCCAGCCATCACGTCAGCCCCAAGCACAAGTGATCCGATTCGTTCACGGGCCGCCTCAAGACGTTCCATCAAAAAAACGGCGTCATAGCGCCGCTTCATACGCTTGAGGATCAAGGTGCTTCCACTTTGTAGTGACACATGAAGGTATGGGCAAAAACGATTACTTTGGGCCAAGGCACTAAGTAAGAGATCGTCAATATGGGCCGGGTCTATCGAACTCAGACGTACTCGAAAGTCTCCCGGCAAAGTGGCGATCTCTTGCACGAGACGGGTCAGCGAGGTGATTTCTGGCCGCTTATCATCCGATAAATCACTGTAACTTCCCAAATCAACCCCACACAGAACGATCTCTCGATAGCCCTGATCGACAAAGGTATGAATCTGTCGCAACACGCTCTGTCGATCAAAAGAGCGACTTTGTCCGCGGGCTCGATGAATAACGCAAAAAGTGCATGACTGGTCACACCCTTGCTGTATCTGGACAAAAGCGCGGGTACGTGACTCGTATCCGTTCAATAAAGTCGCCGGTAAACTGCTCAGCCTATCTACCCACATCGGAACCTGGTCCGGCCGAGAACCCCTCGGCAACTCCCGGGCGGCCTGGGCAACTGCCAATTTGTGATCATTTCCAAGCACCAGTGAGACGCCGGGGATCGTAGCGCACCCCGCGGGCTCATTCTGCGCGTAGCAGCCGGTTACGATAACCTGAGCTGACGGATTTTGCCGCAGCACACGGCGTGTCGCCTGGCGGGTCTGACGATCCGCTTCGGCTGTAACCGTGCACGAATTGATAACGTACAGATCGGCGGCATCACGGGGGTCAACTACCGTCCAGCGGTCTTCTGCCAACCGTTGAGCCATAACTGCGGATTCAAAGGTATTGACCTTACAACCCAGGGTTATTACAGCCGCCCGCCGAGGAGTCGCCGGGGTCAGAGCTCTTACGAAATCCGAAACGACCATAGTCGATTCGCAAGCAGCCCTCTCGAGAGCCGATCCCACTTAGCTCGATTTCACAGTGAAACTTTCGCCGCAGCCGCATTCATCGACCACGTTGGGGTTGTTGAAATAAAACGCAGCAGAAAGCCCATCGGCAGCAAAGTCAATTTCCGTCCCATCCAGGTAGGCCACGCTGCTGTCGTCCACAATGACTTTGATACCGCGGCTGGTATAGACGTTGTCGGTGGCACCGACTTCGTCGGCGTAGTCCACCACATAGGCAAGCCCGGAGCAGCCGGTGGTCTTGATTCCCAGACGCAGGCCCTCGCCTCGGCCCCGCGACTGAAGGTGTGTGCGCACGCGCTCTGCGGCGGCGTCGGTAAGTGTTATTGCCATAATGTTCGCTCGACAAGGTCCTTTTTATCCGTGCGCCTTTGCCACAGGTTGGCGGCGGATTTTGCTGGGCGATTTTACCATGTTCGGCCCAATCTCACTACCGCTCACCGGTAGCTTTGCCCTTTTCGATCGTCTGTTCAATTGAGGTCAGAACACCCCTGACAATGTTGATATCCGCCTGGGAGCACAGTCCCTGTCGCAAGAGTCGACGCATTTTTCGAAGCAGCCGCGTACGAGGGCCCGTTAGGAAACCTGTGCGATGACCGACCCGCTCCAGGTGTTCCATCAGACGTTCGAACTCCAACACCGTCATCGGAACCGTTCCTTTCAATCGTGGATCGATCTCACACCCGTTATCCTCACTGGGCGCACGGGAATATGACTGCCGACGGACCTCATAGATCAAAATGGCGACTGCGGTCGCGACATTGAGTGAAGGGAAATCATCTTCTACCCCAACCCGTACATGAGCATGACACAGATCGAGCTGTTCATTTGTCAACCCTGCGGCCTCCTGACCAAATACCAATGCGGTTGATCCATGCCGAGAGGCTTCAATTAAGCGAGATGCTGCGTTTTGCGGCTCGAGCAAAGGCGAGCTAATGGCCCGACGGCGCGCTGTAGCGCCGATAACAAAACTACAGTCAGCGGTCGCCTCCTCAAGGGTGTCGCAAACGGTTGCCTGTTCAAGAATATGCTCGGCACCTGCTGCGCGCGCCGTAGCGGCTTGGGTGGGGAAAACCCGGGGCATCACCAGTCGCAGGTCTGCCAGGCCGAGGTTAGCCATTACCCGTGCTGCCGCCCCAATATTTCCGGGATGGGTTGTCTTAACCATCACGATCCTTAGGTTTTCTATCAAATTTGTACTCCTAGACGGTAAGCCGAATATCCGACACCCCGCCGCCTACCATACGTTAGAATTCGCGCCACGATTTCGTCCCGACCCGAGTTTCGCTCCAATTGCTGCGCTTGGCGGCTTTGCGGTTACCCGCACACTGCGAGACGTCCCCGGGATCCACTTGTCACACTTTGGGAGGATTTGCATCGACCATGCATCCGATGCTGTATACCGCGGTACGCGCCGTTCGCGAGGCCGGACGGGTCATTTTAATGTACCTGGACCAGCTCGACCGGCTCGAAGTCAGTTCCAAGGGCCGTAACGATTTTGTCAGCCAGGCTGACATTGAAGCCGAACGGGCGATTCTCGAAATCCTGACCAAAGCCTACCCTGACCACGGAATACTGGCCGAAGAGAGCGGCGCTCAGGAAGGGGGCGATTACACCTGGATAATTGACCCCCTCGATGGTACAACCAATTTCCTCCACGGATTTCCAGTATTTGGTATATCGGTGGGAGTTACCCGAAACAACATTATCGAACACGGGGTTGTGTACGATCCACTACGGGACGAGATGTTCACCGCTAGTCGGGGAGACGGCGCTCAACTGAACGGCAGGCGAATCCGGGTGAGCAGCACCCGGCACCTTGCGCCAGCCCTTCTAGGCACCGGATTTCCATTTCGCGAACTCAAAGTTATCGAGCCATGGATGCGCACCTTCGAGGCCTTACTGCCGAAAACGGCAGGAATCCGCCGAACGGGTGCCGCTTCGATTGATCTTGCCTATGTCGCCTCCGGTCGACTGGACGGATTCTGGGAATTTGGGCTCAAACCCTGGGACATTGCAGCAGGTGCGTTACTGATCCGTGAGGCCGGGGGCTTAGTTGCGGATTTTTCCGGTGGCCAGGATTTCCTCGCTAACGGCAACGTGGTGGCCGCCAACACTCATCTTTTTGAGGCATTACGAAAAATCGTTGCCCAAAGGGCGTTTTGATATTTACCTAAACCTCTAGATTCCATAGAATCTGTGCCAGACCATTTCGATTCAAGTGACCCGGAGAAGATAAATGACATACGTAGTTGGCGATTCGTGCATCCGTTGTAAATATACAGACTGTGTTGAAGTCTGCCCTGTGGATTGCTTTCACGAAGGCCCGAACTTTCTGGTTATTGATCCCGAAGAATGCATAGACTGCAGCCTGTGCGAACCGGAGTGCCCGGTGGATGCGATCTTTGCTGAAGAAGATCTTCCGGATGACCAGCAGGAATTCATGGCCCTTAATGTCGAGCTCTCCCAGAAATGGCCGGTAATCACCGCGATGAAACCTGCGCCTGAGGACGCCGACGACTGGAAGGAAATTAGCGGAAAACTAGACCACCTGGAGCGCTAACCTGCGTATAGGGCGCAAGTTATCTACAGGGCGCAAGTTATCCACACAGTTTCGCCCTCAACCAAAAGCGCTTCCCCAGCGAAACAGTAATTGCAGGCAAAGGTTGGCGCCAAGCCCTGCGACAACATCGTCTGCGACAATTCCTAACCCACCTCCCAGGTGTCGGTCAATCGTTGAAATCGGGGGTGGCTTGGAGATATCCAATAACCGGAATAAAACAAACCCGGTCAACAGCGCCGGTACCGATGGGGGCACCAGTGCCAGTGTTACCAGAATGCCCACGATCTCGTCAATGACAATGCGGGGATCATCATGAACCCCGAGTAAATTCGCCGTACGCCCCGACACCCAGATAGCGATGATCACAACCAGGGTCATGATCACAAGATAAGGCGCGGGCCCGGCGTGCCACAAAAGCCAGGCCAAGGCGAGCCCCGGTAGCGTACCGACCGTACCCGGCGCCCACGGGCTGCGGCCAGTACCAAGACCTTGCCCGATCAGGCAGATGAAGCGTTCAAACACCGAAAGGGTTCTTGCCACTGCGCCTTACCCGCTCCAGGTGTGGCGGTAGCCGGGCACCAGTTCAGTCAAAATCCTGCCGTTGTGGCGCACATGACAAGCCCCGCTGGGAGTCACCTCACCGATACAGGTCAACGGGAGAGCGAGCTCTTGTTCAAGAACGCTAACCGAGCCTCGCCGCGCCGTGGGCACGGTAAAACAGAGCTCATAATCATCCCCGCCTCCCAACGCTAACTCCAAGGCACGGCGATGGCCAAGGTCACGTTCGGCCTGCGGGTAAAGCGGAATTCTGGCGGCATCGATATCCGCGCCCAGGTTAGCGCTCGCATGAAGAACATGACCAAGATCGCTCAACAAGCCGTCAGAAATATCGATAGCGCTGTGCGCGAGCCCGACCAGTGCGACTCCGAGTGCAAGCCTGGGTTGCGGATACCACAAGGCATCCAGTAGCGCGTCTTCTGAGCGCACATCATCGCGTTCGAGTGCAGCAGCCGCGCCGCCCAGGAGGCCGCTCACATATATACTGTCTCCTGGCTGTGCCCCATTGCGGCGTAGCGCTGCTCCTGTGTTTACACGGCCGCCCACAGTCATTGTCACCGACAGCGGCCCGCGGGTGGTATCGCCCCCGACGAGCGCGACGTCGTAGCGCCGCGCCAGAGCCAGCAGTGAGGCCGCAAACTGCTCTATCCAAGATTCATCAAACGACGGTAAAGTGAGATTAAGTGTCGCCCACTCGGCGCTCGCGCCCATGGCTGCGATGTCACTAAGGTTAACGGCCAACGCCCGATGCCCTATTGAAGCGGCTGAGTGCTCTTTATGGAAATGAGTACCACAAACCAGTGTATCGGTGACGACAACACTTTCAGTGCCCGGCATATGAGCGAGCACTGCGCCATCATCGCCGATGCCAAGTGTGACCTGGTTTCGCTCTGCCTGAGGATGGTCGAAATACCGAGCCACCAGTTCAAATTCATCCATTAACCCGGCGGCTCATCATCACCATTGCTTTGGGCGCTTTTCGCAAGCTGGTGCAAAACGCTGTTGACAAAACGATAGCCCTGTTCAGCGCCGAATACATGGGCAACCTGCACAGCTTCATTAATAGCAACCTTCTTGGGCACGTCAGGGCGAAAGAGAATCTCGTACGCGCCCACCAGCACGATAGCCCGTTCTACCGGATCCAATTTCTTGGACGCTCTTTCCGAAAAGACCTCCAAGCGCCGCTCCAGTTCATCCTGATAACGAGGCACTTGCATAATCAGGTGACGGAAGTAGTCCAGGTCCACGCTGGCGAAAGTCTCGTCGCTGATAAACTTCGACTCGATATCACCTGGGGCCTGACCAGTCACCAGCCATTGGTACAGCGCTTGGGTCGCGTTGCGCCGGGCCAAATGACGTGGAGAGGCAGGCACGTCAGGCAGGCCCTGAAGCGCTGATGTATTCCACCACTTCGAGTCCGAAACCAGATAATGCATGGGTGCGTAACGGAGTACCCAGCACCCGCACCTTTCCTACTCCTAAATCGGCGAGTATCTGGCTCCCCGCGCCGAGCATCCGCAACTCACGCTCCTTGCCATCACTGTCAACCTCGCCGCGCAAGCGCCGGTCGAGTTGTGCCGCGTCTTCCGAGTATTCCAAAAGCACGAGTACACCGGCCGACTCCGTGGAGATTCGTGCTAGTGCCGCATCAACGCTCCAGCGTTGGCTGTCACGCGCCTGCGCCAACATGTCAAAAGCGCCGCGGTGGGCATTCACACGAACCACCGTCGGTTCGTCAGATTTGATCGAACCATGGATCAGTGCCATATGCACCTGCTTGAGCTCACCGTCTTCGTAGATCACCGCGCGAAAGTCCCCGTGTCGGGTATTGATCAGGTTTTCAGAGACCCTCCATACCGTCGGTTCTGTTCGCATCCGGTAACGGATGAGGTCTGCAATGGTTCCAATTTTCAGCCCGTGTACCTGTCCGAACTCCAGAAGGTCGGGCAATCGCGCCATACTGCCGTCTGGGTTCAATATCTCGCAAATAACACTGGCGGGTTCCAGTCCGGCAAGTCGGGCCAGATCCACTCCGGCCTCGGTATGCCCAGCACGGGTCAACACCCCACCTGGCTGCGCCATAATCGGAAAAACGTGTCCTGGGCTGACAATATCGGCAGCCGACGTATTCTCGCTGACGGCAGTGCGGATCGTATGCGCGCGGTCCGCTGCCGAGATGCCGGTAGTTACTCCGGACGCAGCTTCGATTGAGACAGTGAAATTGGTCGAGTAACGAGCATTATTATCATTGACCATTAACGGCAGTTTTAAATCACGGCAGCGATCCTCAGAGAGGGTCAGGCAAATCAGCCCACGGCCTTGCCCCGCCATAAAGTTGATATGCTCCGCGGTAACGAATCCGGCCGCGACGACCAGATCACCTTCATTCTCGCGATCCTCATCGTCGACCAGGATCACCATCTGGCCTTGAAGGTAATCGTGGAGAATATCCTCGATTGGGCTAACCGTGCCGGGCAACTTTTTGGTACTCATCGGGTAACTCTGGTCTGGTTTTTAAAAGGTGCAACAATAGTTAAGCGCATCACAGTCCATTCTGGCTCAATCATCACATTCCTGCAGCCGTTTAAGGTAGCGTGCCACCAGGTCTACCTCAATATGAATCAAGTGATCGATCTGCAATTCCCCCAGGGTGGTCGCTGTGAGAGTATGAGGTACCAAATTCAACTCGAACTCGACAGCAGAGCTGTTGTCATCAACCCGATTCACGGTCAGGCTGACGCCATCAACCGTCACCGACCCTTTTTCGGCGATAAGCGGGGCAAGCGCACGCGGGGCTCTAAACCGCATCCGTGTAGAGCGTCCTGCGGGTTCTTTGGCGACGAGCGTACCCAAGCCGTCGACGTGACCGCTCACCAGGTGTCCGCCAAAACGATCTCCAACACTCATTGCAAGTTCAATATTTACCCGACTCCCTTCAGACAACTTGCCCAGATGGGTCCGCGACAAAGTCTCTCGCGATACGTCAAAAGCCAAACAGTGATCTGAAAGCCGAGCAACGGTTAAACAGACTCCACTGACGGACACACTATCTCCAATCGAAATATTTTCACCGATCAACTCCTCGAGCCCCAACTCTATTGTCAGCTCACCATCGCGGGTAGACACCGCACGGACAGCAACAACACTTTGAACGATTCCGGTAAACATATTCAATGCGAGCTAAGGGGCCGGTAGACCAGACGAAGGTCGCGCCCGATCTGGCAAACATCGCTAAGTTCGAAACGCAATCTATCGTCTATGGATCCTATTCCGGGCATGACAAACATACCGCGACCGCCCGAGCCCAACACATCTGGCGACTGGTAGACCCACACTTCATCAACCAACCCGCCTGACACGAAAGCGCCGGCTACCGCCGCGCCTGCTTCGACCAATACTTCGTTGCAGTGGCGAGCGGCCAACAGATCCAGCAACTGGTTAAGATCTACTTGTCCGCCAGAGCCGCGCAGGCAAACCCGCTCAGTGCGCTGGTCGAACTCGCTTGCTGTTTGATTTTCATCGGAACCAACGATCAGTACCGGGCCAACGACAGAAAATCGACAGAAAATAGTCGTGCCGCAGGGTCAACCTGGCTACGACCAACCAGCACTACCCGCAATGGTTGCACCACAGGCTCATCAAGCCGCGCATTAAGTCGTGGATTGTCAGCGCGAATGGTCCCAATACCGCTCACCACAGCGCAACTTCGGGCGCGAAGACGATGGGCATCATTACGCGCCTCCTCGCTGGTAATCCACTGGCTGCTGCCGTCCCAAGCCGCGGTGCGCCCGTCCATCGTTGCTGCAACCTTGAGCCGGACCAAAGGTCGCTCTGCCTCCATCCGACGGCAGAAACCGGAATTAAGCTCCCGAGCACCTAACTCGTCATCAGCGAGAATCACCTCGATCCCCGCCTGCTCCAACATCCGATGCCCCCGCCCCGCGACTTTGGGATTAGGGTCGCCCATGGCTGAAACCACCCGCTGAACCCCGGCGTCGATCAGCGCCTGTGCACACGGCCCGGTTCGCCCCTGGTGAGCACAAGGTTCAAGACTGACAAACACCTCCGCGCCTCGAGCCCGCACGCCAGCGTTTCGTAAAGCATGAATCTCGGCATGGGGTTCACCCGCTTTTTCATGCCAGCCCTGACCGACAATCGTGTGATCCTGAATAATCACGCAGCCGACCCGAGGGTTCGGTTTTGTTGTGTAAAGTCCTTTTCGTGCAAGCGCAACTGCCTGACTCATCAGATCACTATCGCGGTCCGTTAGTTGGGTTGGAGTTATCACTTTTCTTCTGCAGCCTTTTCACTCAACAGTGACAGCTGAGTTACATTGGAAGCGGCCCCCTTCTCCCGGCGCAGTCGGTCCACTTCTTTACTGAATGCGGAAACATCCTCGAAACTCCGATAGACCGATGCGTAACGCACGTAGGCGATCTCATCTGTGCGCTGCAGTCGATCCATCATGGCCTGTCCTATCAAGGCGGATCGCACCTCGGGCTCACCGCTCAACTGCATCTGGCGGCTGACGGCATTAATCAATGCCTCGACTTTATCCGACCCAACAGGGCGCTTCTCGAGCGCTCGTAACAAGCCTCGGCGAAGCTTTTCCTCATCCCAGGGCTCACGACGGCCATCGCTTTTAATAACCCGAGGCTGCTCAAGCTCAAAACGCTCAAAAGTGGTAAAACGATGACTGCAGGCTTGGCACTCCCGCCGGCGCCGCACCGTAGCCCCCGCATTACTGATCCGCGAGTCGACTACTCGAGTATCCTCGTTGGAGCAAGCAGGGCAACGCATAAGAAAAAGGCCAGCAGTGGCAACTCACTCAGGGTAAGGGGTCGCCTTCAACGCCTTCTTTAGGCACTTCAAGCATGTCCTCACGGGATATGCCGAGCATCAGCACCGCAGGACTGGCCACAAAGATTGAAGAGTAGGTCCCGACAATTACCCCGACTAACAACGCGGATGCGAATCCTTTGATGATTTCCCCGCCGGCCAGCAACAATGTCAGTACCACCAGCAGGGTTGTAACCGAGGTGAGAACAGTGCGTGGGAGTGTCTGGTTGACTGAGTTATTCATGATTGCAACGACACTGCCTTTACGCATTTTCCGGAAATTATCGCGGACCCGATCAAAAACAACGATCGTATCATTCAGCGAGTAACCGATTACCGCCAACACCGCGGCCAGCACGGGTAACGAAAACTCAAGTGCGAGCACCGAGAAAACACCTAGCGTAATAAGGACATCGTGGACCAAAGCGACAACAGCGCCAATGGCAAAACGCCACTCAAAGCGTATCGCCACATAGATCAGTATGCCGATCAGCGCATACAGCATTGCCAGGCCGCCTTTTTCAGTCAACTCACCGCCAACCTGCGGGCCCACAAACTCTACTCTTCGCATCTGCACCGTGCAGTCGCCAACTAAGCCACCGTTCGTGGAGCGACACTGTTGAAGGCCCCCTTCGGGGCTCTCAGCGAGCGCCTCACCAATTGGCCCGCGCAAAGCTTGCACAACAGCGGTGCTGCGCTCAGCGGATGCCTGCTCGGCGACAACAGGCAGGCGCACCAGAATATCTTTTGAGGTGCCAAAATACTGGACGATCGCACTGTCAATGCCCGCCTTAACCAGGACAGAGCGCACCTCGACCGGATCAACAGCCTCGGCATAAGAGACCTCTACCAGTGTTCCACCGGTAAAATCGATTCCGAAATTCAGACCCCGGATTCCCAGAGAGCCTGCGCTGATAGCGAGCAACACCAAAGAAACGAGCAGAGCTGAGCGCCGCTTACCCAGAAAATCGAAATCGGTGACTTTTTCAAAAAAACGCATATCCGTCTCAGATCGCCAGGTCTTTCAGGCGTCGGCCGCCAAAAAAGAAGTTAACCAGAGCCCTTGTTAGGACGATAGCAGTAAACATCGACGTCAGAATACCGATGCTAAGAGTGACCGCAAATCCCTTAATTGGCCCGGTGCCAAAATTAAAGAGCACAATTGCTGCAATCAACGTTGTGAGATTGGCATCAACGATGGTTGAAAGTGCCCGCTGGTAACCGGTGTGAATGCTCGCCTGCGGTGTACTGCCATTGCGAAGTTCTTCGCGAATGCGCTCAAAAATGAGCACGTTGGCATCCACTGCCATACCTACGGTCAACACAATTCCAGCTACACCCGGCAGGGTTAAAGTCGCCTGTAGTAAAGACAGAACGGCGACGATCATTACTAGATTAAGTGCTAATGCCAGGTTGGCAAAAAGGCCGAAAACCCGGTAGTAGATCGCCATAAATACTAGAACCAGGGCAAACCCAATAATCACGGACTGAAATCCTTGATCAATATTGGCCTGACCCAGGCTCGGGCCCACGGTCCGTTCTTCAATAATCTCTACAGGTGCCGCGAGCGAACCGGCTCGCAGCATCAAGGAAAGATCGCGCGCCTCATCGACGCTATCGAGGCCTTCGATCTGGAAACGCTTGCCGAGCTGGTCCCGAATTACCGGGGCCGTAATCACTTCCTCAATGCGTTGCTTGACACGTATCGCCCGACCGTCGGAACCTTTCACCGACAAACCATCCGCATCGGTTTTGATCGTGGACTTGCTCTCAATGTAAAGCACGGCCATGCGCTTGCCGATGTTCTTGCCTGTGACTTTCTGGTTGATTCGAGCGCCGATCGCATCCAGGGTGATGCTGACGATTGCCCCGCCACTTTGGGTATCGATGCTCGCGGCAGCATCCACAATGTTTTCACCGGAATAGATCACCCGCTTTTTGAGCAAGATAGGCTGGCCATCCCGAAAGCGGAAAATCTTGGAACCTGGTGCCACCTTGCCGCTCAAGGCGGCATCAAGACTATGCTCTTCATCCACCATCATCATCTCAAGCGTCGCAGTGCGCCCAAGAATCCGTTTGGCGCGAGCTGTGTCCTGGACTCCCGGCAGCTGCACGACGATACGACGATCGCCCTGGCGCTGAATAACCGGTTCGGCAACTCCCAGTTCGTCGACCCGGTTACGCAGCGCCGTAATATTCTGTTCGAGTGCGAACTCGGATAACTCCTCTACCTCGTTGTCAGACAGGCGCATACGCAGTGCACCATCCGCGCTGTCCTTTGCATCCGCAATAACTAAACCGGGCAATGTTTGTCTGATTTCGTCCACGGCATCTGCTAGCACCGCCGGGTCACGCAGTACCACCGTAATACCGCCAGAGCCATCCCGACCGACCTTCTGGTAGCGAATTTTGGCCTCACGCAACGTTGAACGAAGATCGGCGATATAACGATCTTCGGCCCGTCGAACGGCACTTTGCATATCGACTTCCAATAGGAAATGCACGCCGCCGCGCAAGTCCAGGCCGAGGTACATTGGCAATGCGCCAACCTGTGACAACCAGTCAGGCGCAGCCGGTAACAGCGTTAAAGCAACAGTAGTGCCACTGGCAAGGCGAGACTCCAACAGGTCCCGCGCCTGTAACTGGGCGTCGGTGGTCGCAAACCGAACTCGTATTCCCCGCTCATCCAGAACTGCTGACTTATACTTAACCTCAGACGACTCCAGGACTTTTTGCACCTCGCCTAACTCCGCCGTTCCCAAGCGTGCGCCACGTACGCCGCGCATTTGAACACCCGGATCATCGCCGAACAGGTTGGGAAGAGCATAGAATGCCCCGGGCACGATCACCACTGCGATGATCAGCCACTTCCACCACGGAGTGTGGTTTCGCATTGGGTTAGTAGGTGCCCTTCGGCATCACTTGAGCGACCGACTGGCGCTGAACTTTGGCATTCAGACCGCTGGCGATCTCCAAAGTGATAAAATTATCATCGAGGTCTGTCACTTTTCCCAAAAGCCCGCCATTGGTCACAATTTCTTCGCCCTTTTTGAGCGCTGTGACCATCTCCTTGTGCTGTTTGGCTCTTTTTTGCTGCGGGCGTATCAGCAGGAAGTAGAACAGAATAAAGATTACCACCAGTGGCAACAGGCTGAACAAGCTGCCGCCCGCGTCTCCCCCCGCTTGCGCCCAAGCGTCTGATATCAGGAAGTTCATTGTTTTACCTCGTATAGGCCTGGAAAAGCGCGCGATTATGCCACAGGACCGGCTTCACCGGCGTAGTTCACCATGAACTCGCGTGCAAAAGTTGTGAGCCGGCCACGGCTGATGGACTCACGAATATCCGCCATTAACTCCTGGAAAAAGGCCAGATTGTGCAAAGTGCAAAGGCGAGCACCCAAAAGCTCTCGGGTGACATACAAATGCCGAAGATAAGCTCGGCTGAAACGCTCGCATGCGGGGCACCGGCAACCCGCCTCGATCGGCCGGATATCGTCTCTGTAGGCAGTGTTTTTCAGCCGCACAATACCTGTGCGGGTATACAGCCAGCCATTGCGTGCGTTGCGGGTTGGTAAAACACAGTCGAACATGTCAATTCCTGCGCCTACGCCGGCCAGCAGGTCTTCTGGCTTGCCAACGCCCATCAGGTAGCGCGGTTTTTGCGCCGGCATACGCGGAGCCACTGACTTAAGTATTCGTAGCATGTCTGCTTTGGGCTCACCCACTGAAAGTCCGCCAAGGGCATACCCCTCAAAACCGGCAGTTTCAAGGGCTTCCAACGACTCAAGACGCAGATCTACGTACATTCCTCCCTGCGCTATACCAAAAAGCGCCTGATCAGGGGCAAGCGGCGCATCCCGGCATCTGCTGGCCCAGCGCATTGATAACTCCATAGATTCGCGTGCCTGCGCAACCGAAGCAGGATAGGTTGTACATTCATCAAAACACATCACCACGTCAGAACCCAGAGACCTTTGCACAGCAATGGATTCTTCGGGTCCGAGGAATACCGACGAACCATCGACCGGCGATTTAAAACGCACGCCCTTCTCCGAGATATGCCTCTTGTCGGCCAGACTCCACACTTGGAAGCCGCCGGAGTCCGTCAGGATAGGGCCGCCCCAGCCCATAAAATCGTGCAATGTCCCGTGGGCTTGTATCACATCGGTTCCGGGACGCAGCATTAGATGAAACGTATTTCCCAGAATGATCTGGGCCCCGCAGTCACGAACCTCCCCGGGCGCAACCGCTCGCACCGACCCCAAAGTGCCCACCGGCATAAAGGCTGGGGTATCTACACTACCGCGACCAAAGGTCAAGCGTCCACGCCGGGCCTCGCCGTCGGTATCCATAACCAAAAATTTCATCATTTCGAGATCTTTTCCTCCAGCAACATGGCATCGCCATAACTGAAAAACCGGTAGCGTTCGAAGATTGCCTGCTGATAGGCGGTTCGAATTCTCCCACACCCTGAAAAAGCGCTTACCAGCACCAGTAATGTCGAGCGGGGTAGATGAAAGTTGGTGATCATCATGTCCACCACCCGGAACGAAAATCCCGGCCTAATAAAAAGCGATGTTTCCCCGGAACAGGCTCGTAAGGCCCCCAGTTGGGCCGCGCTTTCCAGCGCTCGAACCACCGTAGTGCCAACCGCGACCACGCGCCCGGCGCGTTTTCGTGTGTTACTCACGGCATCGACTAACTCTTTACCAATCACGAAATACTCCGAATGCATCTGATGCTCAGCGAGGGTTTGAACTTGCACGGGCTGAAATGTCCCCGCACCAATGTGCAGAGTTAAATAGGCGATGTCTACGCCTTTGTCCTGCAGAGCGCTCAGCAAGGCTCGATCGAAGTGCAGACCGGCTGTGGGAGCAGCCACCGCACCCGGTACGCGAGCGTACACCGTTTGATAGCGTTCAACGTCTTCATCTTCTGCTTTGCGGGTAACATACGGTGGCAGGGGTACCGCCCCCTCATCGTGCAGCAAAGCTGCCAGGCTGGCGCCGTCAACCCGCTCGATTACAAAAAATTTCCCTTGCCGACCGACCACTTTCAACTCGACGCCCCCAGTCGTTCGCAGCAGCGTACCGGCATGTGGTGTTTTACTGGCTCGCAACTGCACCACTGCCGTTTCTTTGTCAGCGAGGCGCTCTATCAGAACTTCGACACGTCCGCCAGTTTTGGCTTTTTGCGCAAACAATCTCGCTGCAAGCACTCGCGTGTCGTTAACCACCAGAAGATCCCCCGGACGCAGGCGATCGACAAGGTCTACAAAACGTGCGCTGATGAGGGGTTGATCACTGGGTGGCAAAATGAGCAGACGGCTATCGCTGCGTCGTCGGGTCGGCATCTGGGCAATGAGTTGCGAGGGCAACTCATAATCGAATTCACTTATCTGAATCATAAATAGCGCATCCAAAGACTGTAAGGCCACAGTACCCTGGCCACCGCGCACGGTGATGGACTGTGACAAGCATGGCCGCAACCGCTGCCCGGGCCTTGCGTATTCAGTTTACCGCGGCAAGGTTTTGGTCAACACCACGGACGCTCTTGCCTGGCGAGTCGGTATCTGCCAGTACTGGTCCAGCAGTTGGCTCTTTTCGCTGTTGTCGAGCAAGCGATAACCATTTGCCTGGTAAAAACTGATCGCCCAGGTCGCTTGAGCCCAGGTACCAACGAGAATCTGCCCCTTCGAGTGACCTTCAACTTCTGCGAGCAGCGCGCATCCAATGCCTTGCCCCTGCCACGAGCGGCGAACATAAGAGTGGCGAATCAAGTCTACTCCGTCGCGATGCTGTAGGCCCATAACGCCAACCAGCGCGCCTCGGACCGAAAGGCCCCAGAAAAGCACTCCAGCGGCGACCTCGGCCTCAAGTTCGGCTTCGGACATGTAAGGGCTGTTCCAGCAATCGGCCGGAATAACGCCCTTATACACCTTGGAGGCGTCGTTGATGACCGAACGAATTGCATGATGTTCCGTTACTGAACACCTCTGAATACTCCAACCCATCGATATGACCTCCTATTGCTAATAATATCGCTTGTTGGATCGGGGAGTAGGCCTGATCGGCCGGCCTACCCTGCAAACCGCCTGAACCGATTTTACTGGGTTGACAATAATGGTTAGGCAACCTACTATGTTTGTATCACAAACCTGTTTGTGTTGAAAATTATCATGACCCAGGATGAACTGAGTGTTCGCAAGGCGATCGCCGATGTCGAATTGATTCGTCGAGTACTTGACCAGGCGCACCACAAAACCGCTGCAGCGGACCTTTTTGGTGTCACCCTGACCGCCAACATCGTTCTGCAAAGCCTCGCTTTGGCCAGCGCGATTCTCCTCGTAGCAATCGAACTACTCAGTGGTGGCGCCCTGACCGATCTACTGATGCTGGGGGGCCAGTCTCCCGAGTTGCGCCTGGCCGGCATAGGGATAATTGCGAGTATCCTAGCCGGACTGGTCATCCTCTTGTATTTCGTAATCTGGCGAGCGGCTCAACATAGCGGCGAGGAATTCAATTCTTACGTTGTGCGCAATTTTCGCTACGCACGCCTGCTTTCCTACTTGTCCGATCTTATGATGAAGTTCGGCGCGATAGCCTTGGTAATGCTCGCTGGCCACCCCGAATGGATTGCCCCGTTACTGCTGGCTTTTACCGGTGATTATCTGGTCCAAGGAAGGCTTTTCACCTTGCCGACCCGGATGGCGGTAATCCTTGGCGCGATCTGCATTGGCGCTGGTTTTTTCCAATTTATTGCGGGCCTTGATCAACTGCTGGTGCCGCTGATCGTTTTTAGCGTAATAGCCTGTGTTTCAACCGGGAGGTTAATTCGACTGCAACGTCAACAAAACCACGCAGCCACCTGAACTTGGCGTTGTCATGGTTCCAAATGAACTCATTAATGTTCACCCGTCCCTGTTTGACCGAGTCCGACTCGGAATCATGGCGCATTTATCCCTGACAAAAAAGGCGGTGGACTTCAACACCCTACTGACTAACCTGGAACTGACCCGTGGGAACCTTTCAACACACATGAAAAAACTTGAAGACGACGGCCTGGTACGGATCGACAAAACGTTTGTCGATCGAAAACCCCGCACCACCTATCTGTGTACCGGCAAAGGGCGAAAAGAGGTTCAGGTTTATCTGGCCGCTGTCGAAGCGGTTCTGAGGTCCTCCCTTTGAAGTTGCAATCAATTTTAAACGTCTTAATTTGTTTAGGTAGCCAGGATAATCGCTCCGGGGAATGGGTTAGCGGTGTACGGTGGCATCGATACGGCAAGGGCGACCCTCGGAGCACTCCTCCAAGCCTCTGGCCGATCCACCGTTTTTCACTTCGGTTGCGGGATCCACTCATCAGCGCCGCGTCCTCAGAGGTGCTCGCCCAAGTACGAGCTGGTGACTCCTTTTTATTGCAAGCGGCCGATCCCCAGAAAGGCTTAAGCGGTGTGCGACGGCATCGTCACGATGGAAGAACATTCTCACTACCTCCTCCTTACGTCTCCCATCGAACCGTCGCGTCTATTTCTTAGAGCCCCTGAGTGACAACAACTCACCGGGGGTTCAGAACTCAACTTGGTGCTTTATAGGTTTCTAACACCGTTTTCGCCTTTGCCATCCCTGCCACTGCGGTCGACATTTCCAGTAGCTTGGTAGTTCGGCCTCCGGTAATCGCACCAGCTGCGGTTACTGCAAAAGCCACCCCAGCCATCGACTCATCATCAGGCATATCGGCAATCACGACGATATCATCTTGGCCAAACGCCATCCAGGCGCCCACCATGGTGCCGCCATTGGCCTCAATTGCGGCTTTTGCCGCACCCGATCGGTCCTGTGGATTATTGACCAGTGTCTTGATGGCCTCAGCTGAATACGAGGCCTGATACATATATAAAGGCATAACGCTCTCCCTTTGTGTTAGTTAAAACCGGGCAGAGCGCCCGGTTGCTGCGCCGGCGGGCTAACTATAATGCAACCTTATGGCGAGGCTCAATTGTGCGATCGGGCCGAGACGATCCCGGGCCAGTTATGTCCAGTGACTTGGGGGAGCGGCAATGAGCACACTGACGCAGGTTATCGGCCGGATACGATCCCGTGCCCTTCGCCAACCCGATATCGCTACGCCCAGACTCTGTTCGAGCAGTAGTTGTTCACGAGTTGTTTTGCCTTTGGCGAGCTGAACTCCGGGCAGTGAATACCGTTAACAATGTAACCACAACTCAGCCGGTTGTAACGTATCGCTTTACGCTATGGCGCACATGGATCAGTGAAAGTTTTAAAACTATCAACCCGCCTGCGACTGATCCGATTTAATCTTTTTCTGAATCAATCGAGGTCATGATGCGTTCGCTGTAACGGTTCCCAGCAACCGTGCTTTCGTTGATCAGATCATCCAAAGTCGACACCGTTGCAGCATCGAGTCGGATATCTCCGGCTCCAGCATTGTCTTGCATGTGACCCATGCTTCGGGTTCCGGGAATCGGAATCATTGTCCCGCCAGCACGGGCGAGGATCCAGGCGAGTGCGAGCTGGGCCATGCTGCAGTTCTGCTCCTGTGCGATATCCCTGAACGGCACCAACAGTTTTACGTTTCGCGCGAAATTTTCTGGCTCGAAGCGGGGCCTGGCGATAGTGGCTCGTATATCGTCATCAGGAAGATTCGTAACATCCTGGGTTTCCCCGGTAAGAAACGATCGGGCCAGCGGCGAGAAAGGCACGAAGGTCACGCCAAGTTCCTTACAAGCATCGAGGATTTGTCGCTCTGGCGTCCTTGCCCACAGTGAATACTCCGATTGCAACGCGGTAATTGGATATACGGCATGCGCTCTGCGCAGGCTTGCGGTCGAAACTTCTGACAAGCCAATGGTCTTTATCTTCCCCTCTAAGACCAGTTCCGACAGTGTGCCAACACTTTCTTCCACCGGCACACCAGGGTCAATCCGATGCAAGTAATACAAATCGATAACGTCTGTCTGAAGTCGGCGCAGACTGTCCTCACAGGTTTTCCGCAAAACCTCCGGGCGACTATCGGTCTGGGTACGGCCGTTCGCTCCCTTAAAGATTCCGCACTTGCTGGCAAGCGTAAACTCCTCACGCCGATGTGAAAGAGTACGGCCAATCAGTTCTTCGTTGTGCCCCGCGCCGTACATGGCTGCGGTATCAAAAAACGTGTAGCCGGCATCCAGCGCACCCAACAGGAGCCTCTCAGACTCGCGGTCATCTGCGGGGCCATACCCCGCCGAAATATTCATACAACCCAGGCCGATCGCAGACACCTCGAAGGGACCAATTTTCCTACTGTGCAAATTTTTCACCCAAAATAAAATCGCCGCGGTACTCAGCGGGCCAGGTATACCGTTGCCCAACTCCCTACTGTAACGCCGCTACTATCGAGCCTAAAGACCCTTCCTGGCAACGCCTCAGTGTGTATCGGCCGGTTGCCCAGTTAGCTGAACATCGCCCCGCTGTGACGCATTAGGCCGAAGGGTGAGCCTTTTCCTGTCCTATGATAGCGGGAGCGTCGTCGCGACGCTGATTGGACAGACCCATCCCTGTCACTGCTCGTATCGGGATCGGCATTCTTTCACGGCCGTCATTTTGCTATCGCCTCGGCCAACAGCACTCCTTTGGAAAACTGGCCCCGACTGAGCAACAAAGAACTGCTTGTGGTGACAGCGTGGAAGATTAACGGCGCGGCTGGATTCCTTTGCTGAAATTAGCTCGACCTTTTTGTTCGAACCCCAATTGTGGCACCTTTCGAATACGGCTACATTATCTGATGGACACACTTGGCAATCAACTCCGACACAAACTGGCCACCCCAACAACTTTTGCCCGGACTCTTCTCGCGGTTCCTGAGCCACTTTCTGGTTTGCGCGCTGGAGCCAGAACGATACATTAGGTTAAGAATGCAAGACCGACTCAACAAATTGAATATTGAATCTAGCGTTCCATTTTGACCTAAAGGATGGACAGCCGAAACTTCCCTAACAGGATAATAGCCAGTGGACGAATTTGATTTCATTATTATCGGTGCAGGCTCGGCGGGGTGCGTGCTCGCAGACAAGTTGACCGCAAGCGGGAAACACAGTGTGTTATTGCTTGAGGCCGGGCCCAGCGACAACCGTTTCTGGATAAACATGCCGATCGGGTATGGCATTACCTATAACGACGCTTCGATCAACTGGAACTATTTCTGTGAGCCTGAAGAGACTCTTGGCGGCAGATCGATGTATTGGCCCAGGGGCAAAGTACTAGGGGGGTCCAGTTCCATAAACGCTCTGGTTTACCACCGCGGTCAAGCATTGGACTACGATGATTGGGCTCGCGCCGGCAACACCGGTTGGGGCTACCAGGATGTACGTTCGGTCTATGAAGGCCTTGAAAATTTCTCACCACATGGCGCTAATAGTCAAAGCCAAACCCGATCGAATAACCATCGGGGAAGATCGGCCGAATTAAGGCTATCAATAACCGATGTGTTCGAAGATTGCCATTCCATCAAAACCGAACTTTACGGGGTATTTTCCCAATCCGGCCTCCCCTATCGTGAAACACCGCCTCTGGAGGGAGAGGGCCTTGGCCCCTACTTCATTACCACGCGCCATGGTAAACGATGCTCGTCGGCAACCGCATTCTTACACCCTGCCATTAAGCGGTCACGCCTTAAGGTTCTCACCCACGCGACCGTTGAGAAAATCATTATCAACAACCGCCGTGCCGAGACCGTGGTCTGCCGATACCAGGGTCGCGAACACAGGTTTCTGGCCCGGCGCGAGATCTTAGTCTGCACGGGCGCCATTAACTCGCCAAAACTGTTGCAGCTTTCGGGTATTGGTCCAGGTGAGCTGTTGCACCAATTCAATATCCCGGTTCTCATAGATCAGCCAAACGTTGGCCAGCATCTGCAGGATCACTTGGGTATTTCCTATTATTATCGCGCCAACCGGCCAACCCTGAACGATGTTCTTGGGAACTGGCCGGGCAGAATTCGATCCGGCTTGCAGTATCTTTTACGACGCACCGGTCCACTCTCATTAAGTGTTAACCAGTTCGGCGGCCTGGCACGGTCAAACCCCACTTCAAATAGGATCGATACACAGTTGTATTTTAACCCGGTTAGCTACCAGCCAAATGCAGGCAACGAACGCAAACTCACACAGCCTGATCCCTACTCAGGCTTCATCATGGGTTTTAACGCTTGTCGACCGACCAGTACCGGCTGGGTCAATATCGCCTCACCTGACCCCGAAGTGGCTCCGCGCATGAGCGGCAACTATCTCAGTACGCAAAAAGATCTCGATGACGTGGTGGCAATGGCCCGCCTGCTTGGCAGAATACAGGACACCGAAGGTTTATCCAGTTTACTGCTCACACCACCGCAGTTAGACCTGTCTACAATCACAGATACCAAAATCATTGGGGATTTTCAACAACGCGCCACTACGGTTTACCACCCCTGCGGCACCTGCCGCATGGGGCCCAAACCCGATCGGGCCGTAGTCGACGCCAAGCTTCAGGTTCACGGTATTGAAGCGTTACGCGTCGTCGATGCGTCGGTTTTTCCGAATATAACGTCTGCAAATACCAACGCGCCAACGTTAATGGTTGCCCACCGAGCGGCGCAGATGATCCTGGCGACCGCCGATCAAAAGCCCTGATTCAGCCGGGGGTCGTACCTGCCGGTGGTCGGCGCCAAGCAACATTCTCAGCGGCCCGGCCCACTCCCTGTGCACGCCATCCCTTCATCCAGGCGCTACAATCTTTCAGCGCCAGCTTAAGAGGTCGCAGGGATTCGGGGGTTCTCGTTGTGGCAGACTGTTTCATATCTTTGTCACTCAGTTTCCGTTTGTGACCCTCATTTTCGATTAACCGGTGGCTCATAGCATGAGCCTGATTGTCTGGTGAATCTGTGTCCATGGTCACACCAAAGAGCCGATTTCACTGCGTCCATCAAGTAGCTCTGACTGCTGGGGATATTTCAAAACACTACGGTTGCCACAGGCCTTTGGAAAACCCGTGGCAGATGCAATAGATCCGCCGTCACGGAGTCCGAGAGTCCGTGCCAAACACAGGCAAGCTAACCGAAGACATCTGGGTGGCCCGGCTATGTGGCCAGCAATGATTTTCATTCCTCAGTCCGATAACCATTGGCAGATCACCCCCATTTTCGGCAAGCCGCACACTGCAGTGTTCTCAGTGTTACTCTTCATCTTCACCTTTAATGTGGGAGAAAAAACCAGGCATGAGCCGTAGAACAGATACCAACCGGATCGCTGTAATCGCAGGCGACGGCATCGGCAAAGAGGTCATGCCCGAGGGCGTGCGGGTTGTGCAGGCCGCAGCCGACCGCTTCGGGCTGACACTAGCGTTCGAGCATTTCGATTGGTCGTGCGAACAGTACGACAAGATTGGCAAGTGGATGCCCAACGACTGGAAGCAGCGTATCGACGGCTGCGCCTGTATCTTTTTCGGCGCCTGCGGTTGGCCCGAGCGCGTGCTGGATCACGTCTCGCTTTGGGATTCGCTGATCAAGTTTCGCCGCGAATTTGACCAATACGTTAATCTGCGACCGGTACGGTTGATGCCGGGTGTGCCCTCGCCACTGGTAGGGCGCCAACCGGGCGACATCGACTATTTCGTAGTGCGCGAGAACACCGAAGGAGAGTACTCATCGCTCGGTGGAAGACTGTTCGAAGGAACCGATCGGGAGATGGCACAGCAGATCTCCACCTTTACCCGAAAGGGCGTCGATCGCATCATGAAGTTTGCATTCGAGCTGGCAATGAGCCGCGACAAGAATCTGGTTTCGGCGACCAAATCCAACGGCATCTCTATCACTATGCCGTACTGGGACGAGCGTTTTGCCAGTGTCGGTGAGATGTATCCACAGGTTCGCCGTAGCCAGTATCACATCGACGGACTCACTATTCAGATAGTTTTAGATCCCGGGCGCTTTGATGTGATCGTCGCCTCAAACCTGTTCGGCGATATCCTGTCGGACCTGGGGCCTGCGACTACCGGGACTATCGGTATTGCGCCGTCGGCAAATCTGAACCCCGAGCGAGTATTCCCTTCGCTGTTCGAGCCCGTGCATGGCTCAGCGCCCGATATCTTCGGCAAAGCCATTGCCAACCCCATCGGCCAGATCTGGTCCGGTGCGATGATGCTCGATTACCTCGGTAAAGGTGACAAGAAATACCAAACTGCACACGATGCGATAATGAACGCAATTGACGTGGTGTTGCGTGAGGGCCCGCGCACCCCCGATCTGGGTGGCAGCGCAACGACAGCCGATGTGGGTAAGGCGATTGCCGAGGCGTTAGACGGGGCAACGTAAGTGAAGCAACACTGCCCTACCCCATACCCTGAGGCGCCGCGTAGAAAGCGCGCCTCTAATCGGCCCATGCGATCTAGTGCATCCGAAGGGGAGTAGTTTTCAAGGTATAGCCGAGTGTAGTTGCCCGTAATACCAATTGCCTGACCTACTCGGACAGTGCGCCGGAGGCGCGCGGGTTTCCTCGGCTGGCCCCTTTGCCGCAGGGTAGCGTCCGAAATGACTTATCACATAATATAGGAAGTTAATTCTCAGGGCTCGCCCGGCAACACTGAAGTCACGCAGCATGGCAACGATCACCAAAGTCACCCTCACCGAGTTCGCGTTCACGATGGAAAATATTGGTCTGGAGACCGCCGCCGCCGGCGTCGGCAACGTGGCCTACGTTCCCGGCGGCAACTTCGCTGCTAAGCGGTTTGCCGTCGCCATAGAGACCGATCAGGACGTGCGGGGCGAGTATGTCGTGAGCTGGGTCGGCACACCGTCGACCTTCGCCCAGGCGGGCATGCTGGCGCCGTTGATGATAGGGCGGGATCCGGAGCATCGGGAGAAGATCTACGACGATCTGAAGCGCGAGATCCGGGCCTACGATCATATGGGCCACGGGCCGCTCGATATCGCGCTCTGGGACCTTTGCGGCAAACTGCGCGACACGTCGGTGAAGGCGATGCTGGGCGGTTTCCGCGACAGCCTGCCGACCTACGCCAGTTCCTATTGCGGCCAGGAAAGTCCGGGCGGACTGGACACACCCGAGGCCTTTGCCGACTACGCCGGGCAGTGCAAGGAGGCGGGCTTTCACGGCTTCAAGATCCACGGCTGGCTGAATGGCGAGGTGAGGCGTGAGATGCGCAACCTGCGCGGCGTCCGGGAGCGGATCGGCGACGACATGAAGCTTATGATCGATCCCGCGTGCATGCTCGATACCTGGAACGAAGCTTTGGCGCTGGGCCGGGTTTGCGACGAGGTTGGTTGCTTCTGGTACGAGGACCCCTACAAGGATTCGTCCGTCTCGCCATATGGTCATCAGCGCTTGCGCGAGAAGCTGGCGACCCCGTTGCTCGTAACCGAACATGTTCGCGGTCTGGAGCAAAAGGCCGCTTTCCTACTGGCCGGCGGCTGCGACATGATCCATGCCGACCCCGAATACGATATGGGCATCACGGGCGTAATGAAGATCGCCCATTTCTGCGAGGCTCTCGGCATCGACCTGCAGCTACACGCGGTGGGACCAGCGCACCGGCTTTGCATATCGGCGATGCGCAACACGCATTTGTACGAGATGGCTCTGATCGGGCCGGGGATGCCCAACTTGGTGGCGCCGGTTTATACCTGTGGTTACTCCGACCAACCCGAGGATTTGCCGGCGGATGGCTGCATGCCCGTGCCCGACGGTCCCGGCCTCGGCGTCGTCTATGACTGGGATTACATCGAAGCCCATAAGACTCAGGAGATGGTGTTCGAATAGGCGCCACCATGAATATTGTCGGGGCGGAGATGGACACATGGTGCAACTGATCGACAGCGATATCCGCACACGGCTATACCCGACTGATGACGATGACTATAGAAACTAATTGGGACCTGCCGTGGGAAAACCTGCCGTTACCACCAGCCTTGGGGGTGAGCGGCCTGCAGGATCGAGTGTTTTTCGATGCCCAAGTGGTAACGCGGTTGTGCACCCGCCCGCCCAGGGTGACTCGACTGGACTGGGAAGACGCGGGGCATCTGCTTCCGCTGGAGAAGCCACAGGCGCTCGCCCACGCACTGGTCAATTTCGCTAAGATGATTTAGCCATGTGGCAACGACCCTGGTTTGCCTATGGCGCCGTCTTTCTCGGTGTCTGCGGGCATGCATCGAGTGAGTTCGTGGCAGTCCTGTCCGGAGTTTCCGGGCCTGAAGTATCGGTGTGGCGGTTTTTGCTTGGCGGCAGCGGCCTGGTACTGTTGGCGCGATGCTGTCGTTTTTTGGCGTCAGTATCACTTACCTGGCGTTTCACTGGGCACTCGATTTTGCTTCTGTCATCCAGGTGGCTACGGTAACTACCACCATTCCGATTTTCGTTGGTCTGGCTAACCTCGTCATCAACCGGGTACGCATAACCGTAGCCAAATGGGTTACCGGGGTGGCTGCGGTATTGGGAGTGGCGCTACTGGTGACTGATGGTGCACTGGCCGATCTTGCCGGCCGTGGGGCTGGCAGTCTGCCCGGCGTCGGTCTGGCTCTGCTGTGCGCCGCGATGGCCTCAACCTACGCGGTATTAGCGCGTCCCCTGATCCAGGAATACGGCGCTTTGCGTATTACTGCCATCACCATGTTTATTGGGGCCGTGGGTTTGTGGCTGATGGTCGGTGGCGTATGGGGTATATGGGTGAACCCCCTGACGCTTCTCGAGCGTTCACAGAAAGAGACGTGGTCGCTAATCACCATTGCCTTGTGGAATACCACCCTGACGCAGTGGCTCTGGATCGGTGGTCTGGCCGCAGTGCCAGACATTACCCGCGGTTCATATTTGTTTTTCCTCAAGCCGGTGATCGCGGCCGCCCTTGCCATCGTCATCCTCTCCCAGCCGATGACCCGCCTGCAGGCCGCCGCGATTGTGGTGATCTGTGGTGC
>Ga0208406_1000216_pt1 | contig 24259 bp, 22 predicted proteins | sample ETNtaG_15_FD_185769 | JGI IMG/M metagenome (GOLD analysis project Ga0208406, IMG submission 185769) | Marine microbial and viral communities from oxygen minimum zone, Eastern Pacific Ocean - ETNP201302PF89A (SPAdes) (version 2) | ecosystem: Environmental > Aquatic > Marine > Oceanic ...
ATAAAGATCTTTCACCGAACAGAGTCAAACATAGCGCGAAAATGTTTAGCCGAAAAGCCCAGTGGGAATGCGGTTCAGCCAAGCGCAGTCGCTTACATTGGAGTCGGTTTAGCGACGGGGAATATCACACATAAAACCAACAAGTTAGGTATCATTTAGTTTCTATCTATTTGTTTTATAGATTGTTTTAACTTTCTATTTTGGAGCGGTGGCTAAATTATTGAAGTGCTGTGGTGGTGGGCAATTGAGGTGCAAGCACAAAATTCAGGCACCTATGCGCTGCCCGAAGCGCCCGCTCCACATCAGCCACTGTTCCGGCCCGTGCGAAGATAAACCCCGGGTAAGCGCAGCCTTCCGGCCACGGCACTAAGATCTGACCTTCTCGAGCGTCGATCTCGACATCGATAATGCCGGGTTCGCGCCGGGCCGCGCTAATGCCTTCAACCCGACGGAGCACTCCACCTTGTGTCACTGGAATCATCATGACCCCGCTAGAGCCCGTACTCTCGCCCACTGCTGCTGGCCGTCGTACCGCATTAGCCAACACCAGTTCCTCCAGCGAACACCCAGTTTGAAATTCAAGTATCCGCCCGCAGCGACCCCCAACTGTCCGCCCGGCGATTTCAAGAAAGCAAACCCCCGAAGAATTGATACGAAGTTCGGCATGCAAAGCGCCCTCACATATTCCCAACTTTCGGCACAAATTTTCTAAGGCACCAATGACTTGGCCGGTAACCTTATGACTGAGCCTCGGTGGGGTCAGATAGATCGTTTCCTCGAAAAAAGGCCCCGCCATCGGGCCAGGTTTCTCAAAAATAGCCAGGACCTGCAAGCGTCCCCGCTTGAGCAAACCGTCTACCGCATATTCGAGTCCATCAATGTAATCTTCAACAAGCACAACATCTTCGCCTAGCTTCCCCTCGGAATACAGCAGGCTGTGGATCCGCTTGAGCGCCCGACTCAATTCCCCGGGGTTATCACAGCGAATCACACCACGGCTGGCGGAAAGCATGGCGGGCTTAGCCACACAAGGATAGTGAACGCCAGCTGGGGCTCCCCGGTCTAGGTTTTTTGAATCCAACGAAATAAATCCGGGGCACTGGGTTTCATTCGACTGGCACAAACGGCGAAAGTGAATTTTACTGGTTAGTGCCTTGATAGCATCCGCTGTATTACCGGGCAAACCATTGCGCTCAGCCGCGACGCCCGCCAAGCCGACGGTCTCATCATCACTTGCCAAAATCGCAGCAAATGGACTTTCAGCAACAGCCCTGGAAATAGTATCAAGAGCTTCGACCTGAGATTCACGATTTAACGCAAGACCGCCAGAGCGGCTCGCTAGGCATGCCTCACCAAATGAAGCGACTACCAGTTCGATGCCAAGTTTCTGTGCTGCAAGCACAAAGGCGCCGGTACGATAGCTGCGATCCGGCGCAATCAGGAGCGTCCGGGGCTTTTTTTCAGTTGGAAGCAGCGTCAAGACCCATTCGATTTAGCCCACCATAAAACCACTGATAATAAGTCCAACGCCAGCCATCTGCGCTATGCTAAAACCAATCGTATTAAACCTTAATAGGCGCCGCCACAACCCCCGCAGGCGCCACTACCACCGACCGACTGAAATACATTATTGAATACAAACGACGCACTAACGCCGTCGTCTTTATAGTCAATCTCCGCGCCATGAATATACGAGTACGCAATCGGGTCGATCACCAGCGCAAAGCCGGATTCGTCGCTCATTTTCCGGTCCTTCGATCCGACAGATTCCGCAAAGGTCATTCCGTAATTCATTCCTCCGCAGCCTCCGCCGGAGACGAAAACCCGAACAGCACTAAGACCGTCGTCAGCATCTGCGAGCAACTGTGTAATTTTTTCACGAGCCAATACAGTCACCGTGAGTGAATCCGGGGATAATTCAGTTGGAGAAGGGTTCATGATTGCGCGTCCTTATTCGTGGGCGAATATTGATTGTCCGGATATACTGTGTCGGTAGATAATATGTGGCTCTAAAAGCCTCACCCAGTATGTGGGTTGACGGGAAATTTTAGCATGCGGCGAATCCATTGCGTTGTCCTTGATGCCGAGGCGGATGCCCTCGTGGAACCCCCCTACCCTGGGGACCTCGGTCAGCGGATTTTTGACGCCGTCTCGCAACAAGGCTGGCAGCAATGGCTCGAGAGACAGGTGTTGATCATCAACGAAAACCAGCTAAGCTCAGCTGATCCCCAATCCATTGATCTGGTCGAACAGCACATGCTGGGATTCTTTTTCGGTGAGGGTGACCTAGGGGCGGTCCCACAAGGTTTTGCCCCAAGCAAAAAGTGACCTGCTAATGACTCGTCTGATCCATCAGCGAGCGCATCTCAGCAACAGCCGCACCCAGCCCTGAAAATACCGCGCAGGCTATGATCGCGTGCCCGATATTGAGCTCTGAGATTTTTGAGATCGCTGCGACTGGCCCAACATTATCGTAGTTGAGCCCGTGCCCCGCGTTCACTCTGAGCCCTAAAGAGGCGCCAAGATCTACAGCGTTGACGATTCGCCCGAGCTCCACCTCCGACCTTGTTGAGCTGCCTGCGTCTGCGAACCCCCCGGTGTGAATCTCTACAGCATCAGCCCCTATCACCTTGGCAGCATCAATTTGGACTGGATCGGGGTCAATGAAAAGTGAGACCCGAATATCGGTGTCTTTCAGTGCTTTGACCAACGGAGTAAGGGAGTCTATCTGCGAGGCAGCATCCAAACCACCCTCGGTAGTCAATTCGGCACGCTTTTCCGGCACCAGGCAGACATCATTGGGTTGCACCTGAATCGCGACGTCGAGCATCTCTTTTGTGGCAGCCATTTCCAGGTTCATCCTCGTCGTGATGACCTCACGCAACTGGTAAACGTCGGCATCCTGTATGTGCCGACGATCTTCACGTAAATGCAAAGTAATTAGGTCGGCACCATTCCCTTCGCAAATACGAACCGCCTCGGCCAAGTCGGGATAGCGTGTGCCCCGCGCCTGCCGTAATGTGGCAACATGATCAATATTGACGCCCAGTTCCATACTTTCTCCTTTGTTTGTCTTGGAAGATCGGAATCCACCTACATCAGATCTTGAAGGCCTGTACCAGGTCTGCTACTAGCGGGGTATAACCGCAAATAAACCGCCCGTGATAGGAGCGGTCGGCCCTCAAGCAAAACTCGCAGCACTGAGCGGTTAAGCTGTTTCAGCTCTAGGCGGGCCCGTTCATCAAATCCGGTCTCCGTGCGCAACGCAATCATCGAAGACCCGTGAACCAGGATCCCTTCATTTCGCCCAGGTTTATCTACAAAAGCACCTACTCCCGGCAAATATCGATAGATTATATCTGCCTTCAGCACTGTGCCACTGTCCTGGTCACGGTCTAACTGTAAGCCATATCCGGCTTCATTCATCAACTGTTTCTCAAAGACTCTTAACACAGTCTCATCGTCCACCCCTTGGGCTAATTGCACAACCGCTGCCTGGTAATAGTCAAATAGAGTCTCATGCGGATCGTAACGGTGAAGGAACTTCAACAAAAGCTCATTCAAATAGTACCCACAGAAAAGGCGTCGCTTGCGCAGGTTAAAAGCAGGGGCTGGGGACTCGCACTGAGTCAGGGTTTTGACTTCTCCCTTTCCTGACCAGCCAAGAGTAATCAACCCAAACGGCCGTAAAACACCCCGGACCTGCGATTTTCGCTGGCGAGCACCTTTGGCGATTACGGTGAGCCTGCCATGCTCACGTGAAAAAAGATCCACGAGCAAACTGGTTTCCGAATAAGGTCTTCGATGAAGCACGAAGCCAGGCTGGCCTTTAACACGCACTGCCGTCATCGGGTTTGAGAGGTATTAAACACCATATCCCAAATCAACAACCGACTTTCGGTCGTCGACCCACCCGCGTTTGACTTTAACCCGTTGTGCCAGATGAACCCGACAATTCAACACGTTTTCGATTTGACGTCGCGCGGCGGAGCCGATTTTTTTAAGCCGCTCTCCACCGACCCCTATCAAAGCTGCTTTTTGACCCACAGTTTCGCACCAGATAATAATCTCAATGTGGAGAAGTTGATTTTCATCGGTTTCAAAGAGGGTAAGCTCCACACCACTGCCGTATGGGATTTCATCGCCCATCTGCCTGAAAATCTGCTCACGAACAAGTTCTGCAGCAATAAAACTGGATGAGGCAGTAGTTAGCTCGCTACTTGGGTAACCGGGACTTCCACAAGGCGCTGCAACCTGAAGCAACTCAAACAATCGTTCACAGTTATAACCGGATTTCGCCGAAACTGGAACAATCTCAACCCACGGGTGAATCTCCTGGAGCGCCTTCATTCGGGGTAGTACGTGGTTCACATTTGGCAAAAGATCTACTTTGTTCAAGACTACCCACAATGGAACCGAAGGCCTGGAGAAGTGGTCAAGCACGCTCTGGTCGGCTTGGGACCAGACTCGTGCGTCAATCACCTGGCACACTACGTGCGCGCCTTCGGCCGCCCCACGAGCCGATTGGGTTGCGATCCGATTAAGAAGTCTTCCACGAGCCTTATGAAGGCCAGGAGTATCGACAATCACGAGTTGAGCATCTTCTACGCTGCGGATCGCTTCAATGCGCCGCCAGGTTGTCTGGGGCCGGCGCGAGATTATTGAAACTTTAGCGCGTACCAGCTGATTAAGCAGGCTCGACTTGCCTACGTTGGGTCGACCTACCAGGGCAATCACTCCAAAACGGTGCGTATCAGTCATTTTCTGACCTTTCTTTAAGTAGTTTTTCAATGCCAAAGGTTGCGGCTTGCTGCTCTGCGGCTTTTCGGCTGGCCCCTCGCCCGTGGGTAAGCAGTTCCCTTTCGGGTATTACGCATTCAACAACGAACTCCCTCCGATGAGGTTGACCGAGGGTTTGGGATACTCGATAGGCAGGGGGCATAAGCCCCTCCCCCTGAAGCAATTCCTGGAGCCGGGTCTTTGGATCCTTCGTCGGCGCTGCGCTGGCGATCTCGAGGAGTTCTGGTTGAAAGAGCGAAATGATCGCGGACCGAACTGTTGAAAAATCTGAATCAAGAAAAATCGCGGCAATAAGTGCTTCGAGCCCATCCGACAAAATGGAGGATCGGTCTGCCCCACCACTACGAGCTGCACCGACACCAAGCTGTAGTGCCGCTCCGAGATCAATCCGTCGGGCAACGTTAGCCAGTGTCCGCTGGCAAACCAGTTGTGCTCGTAAGCGGGTCAATTCGCCCTCTCCTGCATCACCGTAACGCTCATACAGCACAGCCGCGACCACCATTCCAAGAATGCTATCTCCAAGAAACTCCAGCCGTTCGTTATGGCCTGACCCCACGCTACGGTGTCGGAGCGCAGCGCTCAAAATGGTTAAATCGGAAAAATCATATCCAATTGCCTTTTGCAGTCGCTCGGTTGGCGTCATCTTTGTTACTGGATGCCCGTTCCAAGTCGATGCCAGTTGACCCCGCCCCCACCAGGTGAATCCCAACTGAACCAGACAAAGAATGCCTTACCCACAATATTTTCCTTCGGAACGAAACCCCAATAGCGACTGTCGTTGCTGTGATCGCGGTTATCCCCCATTACGAAGAAATGCCCCGGGGGGACAACTATAGGAGGCCACGATCGGGATTGGCGACTGTCATCCAGGAAGATGGCGTGGTTGGATTGCCCAAAAGATTCAAGAAATGACGACAGAGCGCGTTCCCCTCGCTGCGCTCCAAGCTCAGGCAACAGTTCCGTCTTTTGCACGGCGGCCGGCTCACCGTTTACGGTAAGCCGTTTACCTCGGTAAGTAATCACATCACCGGGTAAGCCGATAACCCTTTTTATGAAATTAGTAGATGGATCCCGGGGGAAGCGAAATACCATGACGTCCCCGCGATCTGGCTCGCCAACAGGTATAACCAGAGTATTAAGGATTGGAAGCCGCACCCCATAACTAAATTTTGAAACAAGAATAAAATCCCCAATATAAAGGCTGGGTAACATAGATCCTGAGGGAATCCGGAACGGTTCAATTACAAATGAACGCAACAGAAACACTACGAGAATGACCGGAAAAAACGCGCGGGAGTACTCCACCAGCAGCGGCATCGAAGCCTGCTTTACCTTGCCCGTTGTCGACCCGGCCTTTGCACTGCGCCGAGGCTGACCAAAAAACCGATCCCAGTAGTTGATTGCACCAGTTATGACCAGCGCGATAAAAAGAGCTAGCGCAAAATCCATATCAGTCTCCCACCTTCAGCACAGACAAAAAGGCTTCTTGTGGGATAGATACCGAACCGATCTGTTTCATCCGTTTTTTTCCTTCTTTTTGTTTCTCAAGTAGTTTTCGCTTACGACTAATGTCACCGCCATAACATTTCGCAGTCACATTCTTGCGTAAGGCCTTTACTGTCTCCCGAGTGATAATTTTCGACCCGATCGCGGCCTGAATCGCGACATCGAACATTTGTCGGGGAATCAGCTTCTTCATCCGGCTGACAAGCTCTCGTGCTCGGTATGGCGCTTGGGTGCGATTTACTAGCACCGATAAGGGATCAACACGCTCCCCATTAATCATGATGTCAATACGAACCATGTCGGCCGGACGATCGTCAATGATTTCGTAGTCAAAAGAGGCAAACCCCCGACTCACAGACTTCAGTGAATCGTGAAAATCAAGCACCACCTCAGAAAGAGGCAGGTTGAATTCGACCACCACCTGGCGCCCATGATAAGTAATGTCTTTTTGTTCCCCTCGTTTTTCGATGCAAAGACTGATGACAGCGCCGACATGTTCGGGCGGACAGAGAATCCGAGCATGGATAAAGGGCTCAAAGATTTCTGAAATTGTACCTACTTTGGGCATCTGTGAGGGATTGTGGACAAAGTGGGTGATGCTGTCGTTTCCTAACATTCGATACACCACCGTCGGGGCGGTGGTAATTAAATCAAGCGCATACTCCCTTTCCAGACGTTCTTGAATAATTTCCATATGCAACAATCCCAAGAAGCCACATCTAAATCCAAATCCCAGAGCCGGTGATACCTCAGGCTCATAAAGTAAAGATGCATCATTTAGGCTTAATTTTTCGAGCGCGTCACGGAACCCCTCGAAATCAGCATTATTAATGGGATAAAGGCCCGCAAACACAACTGGTTTTTCACTCTTAAATCCCTCGAATGCAGTGTCGGCGGGGTGGACATGCCCGGTAATAGTATCCCCCACCCTGGCCGCCTTTATGTCTTTAATCCCTGCAACCACATAACCCACCTCTCCAGCCTTCAACGCAGGCACCGCGAGCCGTTTTGGTGTGAAACGGCCCACTTGCTCAACTTGGTAGGAGTTTCCAGTCGACATCATCCGGATTTTCATTCGAGTCGTCATCTGCCCGTCAATGACACGAACCAATGAAACCGTGCCCAGGTAGTTATCAAACCACGAATCAATGATTAACGCCTTAAGTGGCGCGGACCGATCGCCTGTAGGCGCCGGCACGTCCGATACGATCCGTTGGAGAACCCCCGGAATACCTAGGCCAGATTTAGCACTCACGTGCAAGGCATTGGAGCAGTCCAAGCCTATGAGGTCCTCGATCTCAATCGCTGCCTGATCTGGCTCAGCAGCAGGCAGATCGATCTTGTTGAGTATCGGAATGACCTCCAGCCCCAGATCTACCGCGGCATAGCAGTTAGCAACCGTTTGCGCTTCGACACCCTGTGAGGCATCAACAATTAACAAAGCCCCCTCACAGGCGCTCAAAGAGCGTGACACCTCGTAAGCAAAATCCACATGCCCAGGGGTATCAATCAAATTAAGCTGATAAAGTTCGCCGCCTTGGGCGCAGTAAGTCAGGGAAACGCTTTGCGCCTTAATGGTGATACCCCTTTCACGTTCCAGATCCATTGAGTCCAGAACCTGTTCGGTCATTTCGCGCTTCGACAATCCACCACAGTGTTGAATCAGCCTGTCGGCCAAAGTCGACTTGCCATGGTCAATATGCGCAATGATCGCAAAATTCCTGATCCGGCTTTGAGCGCCTGAATCCATGTTTGGGGTTCTCGGGAAAATGGGGCCAGCCACAGCGGGTCTGTGCAGGCCGATGCCGGTAGAAGTAACGCCAGAGTCGATTTTATCGCGCATAGATCTTATATGCATCAATAACAATCAAATCACCATACTCGTTGCCGGGGCATCGACGCATCTATAATTCGCCTTTTACCATCCAGCCAATTCTATGGTCGCTCACCAAACCCAAGTCGCAATCGTCGGTAGCGGGCTCGCCGGACTCAGCCTGGCTTTACGCCTATCCGATCAGGGGATCGATTGCATTGTCCTCACCAAGTCCGCTTTGGCATCGGGATCGAGTTTGTGGGCTCAAGGAGGAATTGCGGCCGTACTTGATCCCAAGGATAGTTTTGAGTCGCATATACAAGACACGCTGGTCGCCGGTGCAGGGCTTTGCGATGAGCAGACCGTTCGGACAGTGGTCGAACAGGCGCCCAATGCGATCGATTGGCTTAGGCAAGCTGGCGTTCATTTTGATCTGAAACAGTCAGTCCCCGGCCAGTTACATCTTACTCGCGAAGGCGGTCATGCCCACCGCCGGGTCGCCCATGTCGCCGATACCACCGGGCAAGCCGTGATTAAGACGCTCGACGAGCAGTTACTGGCAGCTGAACGCGTCACGGTTTTGGAAAACTATACTGCCGTGGATCTGACCACCGCGGTGGGGGACCCGCCCCGGATCACGGGGTTATATGCACTGAATGTTGTCACGGGCCAGGTCGAGACCATTTCGGCTGATATTGTTGTGCTTGCCACCGGCGGCGCCTCAAAAGCGTATCTGTATACCAGCAACCCGGATACTTCTACAGGTGACGGCATTGCAATGGCATGGCGTGCGGGGTGCCCAGTATCGAACATGGAATTCGTACAGTTTCACCCAACCTGCCTCTTTCACCCACATGCCGGGAGCTTTCTCATTTCTGAGGCTGTCCGTGGCGAGGGTGGAATTTTGGTGTTACCTGATGGATCAGCCTTTATGAGCACCCACGATACCAGGGCAGAGCTTGCGAGTCGGGATATTGTTGCACGGGCGATTGACTATGAAATGAAGAAAGGGGGCCTCGACTGTGTCTACCTGGATATCTCCCACAAAGGCCGGGATCATATTACCCAGCACTTTCCTGCGATCTATGAGCGCTGCCAGACATTGGGCATCGATATGGCGCATGACCCGGTTCCCGTAGTACCCGCAGCGCACTATACCTGCGGCGGCATTACCACAAATCTTCAGGGGCGCACTGAGTTGGCCGGTCTATACGCACTCGGTGAAAATTCTGATGCCGGCTTTCATGGGGCCAACCGGCTAGCCAGTAACTCTCTTTTGGAGTGCGTGGTTTTCTCCGAAAGGGCTGCTGACGACATTGCACGCACGCTTGATCAGCAAAGGCACCCCCAGGCCGACCTTCCACCATGGGACGAAAGCAAAGTGACCGACCCGGACGAACTCGTGGTGATTTCCCACAACTGGGAAGAACTGCGTCATTTTATGTGGGACTACGTGGGGATTGTTCGCACCTCAAGGCGCCTGCAACGCGCGGCGAATCGACTTCATCTCCTGAATGAGGAAATACGTGATTTTTACAGCAATTTTACGATCAGCCAGGATCTTCTAGAACTACGCAACTTGGTACTCGTTTCCGAACTTATTGTGCGTTGTGCCGCTCAACGGAAAGAAAGTCGAGGATTACACTACACATTGGACTATCCCGGCGCGAATCCATCGCTATGTCAAAATACGACTCTTACCCCAAAGTTATGAACCACTAGGCGACCTTTGATCTTGGTGGCGTTGTCCGGAGTAAATAAGGATATCGCGAATCAAAGCCGCGACTTGGGGCTCGGCCGGCACTTTTCTTTGTAAAAACCAGTCGAGCAGTACTGGGTCTGGTTCACTGAGGAGTTGCTCCATCGCTTTGAGTGTGTCCTCGCTCAGCCCAGCGCCCCGATCCCGCACATAGGGTAGCAACAGACTGTCAAGCTCGCGCGCTCCCCGGCGCGCTCGCCACGCTAGTTTGGCGCGGTCGGGAGCAAGGTTCATCGCTCACCTTTGGCGATCATCGACTTGATCTCGCCAATTGCCCGACCAGGATTTAATCCCTTCGGGCAAGCACTGGTGCAGTTCATGATGGTGTGGCATCGATAAAGCGCAAAAGTATCGTCTAGCTGATCAAGGCGGGATTCGGTCGCATCATCCCGGCTGTCCGCTATCCAGCGATAGGCCTGAAGCAGATTCGCCGGCCCAAGATATTGATCGGAATTCCACCAGTAGCTGGGACAACTGGTGGAACAACAGGCGCACAAGATGCATTCGTAAAGTCCGTCCAAAGCCTGTCGCTGTGCAGGCGTCTGCGACCGCTCTAACTCCGGAACCGGTTCAGAAGCCTTCAACCAGGGCTCCAGAGCGGCGTGTTGCGCAAAAAAATGAGACAGATCTGGAACCAGATCCTTGATGACCAGCATGTGCGGTAGTGGGTAAATTCTTACAGGTGCCTTTAGTGCCTGTATCGACTGAGTACAGGCTAGAGTATTAACCCCATTAATATTCATCGCACAGGAGCCGCAGATCCCCTCTCGACAAGAGCGCCGAAAGGTGAGTGTAGAGTCAATCTCATCCTTGATTTTTAACAGTGCGTCGAGAACCATAGGTCCACACGATGCAGTATCAACCGCATACTGATCCAACCTGGGATTCGAGTCGTCGTCCGGGTCCCACCGATAGATCTCAAACGCCTGGGGCTTACTCATCAAGTCGCCATTATTGTGGCGTTTCCCCTTCCGGACCTTGGATTCTTGATTTAGGCTGAATTCGGCCATTGCTCCGTCAATACACTCTCGCCTTGGGTGGAATGCTATCAACTTCATAGTCGCCGGTACTGACGGTCACCGGTCGATACTGGAGTGTTACACAATCTTCAACGAGTCGGGATAAGCTGTGTTTCATCCAGTTTTGGTCGTCCCGATCGGGGAAATCCTCACGGGCATGAGCACCACGGCTTTCCTTGCGAGCTAAAGCGCTTTCAACACTTACCCGAGCCTGGCTGAGCAGGTTCTCGAGCTCAAGGGTTTCGACCAGATCGGTATTCCAGATCATCGATCGATCCAAGAGCCCGACTTCCTGAAAACTGTTGACGAGTGTATCAATTTTCTCGCAGCCTTCGGTCAGTATGTCGTGATTTCGAAACACCGCACAGTTTGACTGCATCGCTTTTTGCATCCCACTGCGAATTCGGGCGGTCGACTCGGAGCCGCGCGCGTGACGCAAACGGTCAAATCGCGCAAGCGAGATGTCTACAGAATCTTGAGTCACGCCTGGTATCGCGCCACCGGCCTCGATCGTCGCCTCGGCGTGTTTCGCAGCGGCGCGCCCGAAAACTATCAGATCGAGCAAGCTATTCGATCCCAAACGATTAGCGCCATGAACAGAGACACAGGCGGCCTCTCCAATCGCCATCAGCCCTGGGACTACAGACCTTGGGTCGCTCTCGCTGAAACCTAAGCATTCGCCATGAATGTTGGTCGGTATTCCGCCCATGTTGTAGTGCACCGTCGGCAATACCGGAATGGGTTCCCTGGTCACGTCTACCCCTGCAAAAACTTTTGCGGTCTCCGAGATACCCGGAAGTCGCTCGGCAAGGACCTCGGGGCCCAAATGCTCAAGGTGCAGGTGAATGTGATCCGCCTCAGCACCGAGACCTCTTCCGGCACGGATTTCCATAGTCATAGACCTGCTGACCACGTCTCGGGATGCAAGGTCGCGAGCGTTGGGGGCATAACGTTCCATGAAACGCTCACCAGAGGCATTGGTCAGAAAACCCCCTTCGCCACGAGCACCCTCGGTGATCAGACAGCCGGAACCATAGATCCCGGTAGGATGAAATTGGACGAACTCCATATCCTGGAGCGCCAGCCCGGCGCGAAGAACCATTGCATTACCATCGCCGGTGCAGGTATGCGCTGAAGTCGCTGAGAAATAGGCTCGCCCGTAACCACCAGTGGCAAGCACCACCAGTTTTGCTGAAAAGACGTGAATAGAACCGGTTTCGAGGCACCACGCAACAACACCTCGACACTGCCCGTCTTCGATAATCAGGTCTAGTGCGAAGTACTCAATAAAAAATTCGACTTTTTGCCGTAATGACTGCTGGTAGAGTGTGTGGAGGATCGCGTGCCCGGTTCGATCAGCTGCGGCACAAGTACGCTGCGCCTGCCCCTGACCAAAATGTGTTGTCATGCCGCCAAATGCACGCTGATAGATATTTCCATCCGCGGTTCGCGAAAAAGGTACTCCGTAATGTTCCAGTTCGATCACCGCAGACGGCGCTTCGCGACACATGAACGCGATCGCCTCCTGATCCCCAAGCCAGTCTGACCCTTTAACGGTGTCATACATGTGCCAGCGCCAGTCATCTTCTCCCATATTCCCGAGCGCTGCGCTCATTCCGCCCTGTGCGGCTACTGTGTGCGAGCGAGTTGGGAAAACCTTGGTCACACAAGCTGTACGCAGGCCTGCCTCGGCGAGGCCGAGGCAGGCGCGAAGACCCGCCCCACCAGCCCCGACAACGACAACGTCATGCTCGTGGCGAACAATTTTGTAAGCGTTTGAAAAACTCACGGATACCTGATTCAGTAAGCTGAAAATACCGCGCCCAGCGTCCCAAGCGCCCCAACACTGGCGATCGCGTAGGTTACTACTACAAGACGGCGTCGTAGTGGGTCCGAAACATAATCCTCGAGAACAACTTGAACTCCAAGGGCCGCGTGCAGATAAAGCGTCGGTACAAGAAATAATAGCAGCCCAACGGATAAAGGCTGATGAATCCACTCAAGCGCTGTCGCGTAGTCCTGCGCCGGCAGAGGCACCAACTCAACTACCGCCCACAGCGAAAGTGGAATCAACGCGATCGCTGAGATCCTCTGGAGACGCCAATGACGGACGCCGGAATGAAACTGCGAAGGTTGATCCAAGACTGACTTCATATCTGACTCATGATGAAACACATATCAGCCTGCACTGATAAGTGCACCAATCGTCATACCGAATGCAACGAGCACCATCATCCACCCGCTTCGGTAAACTTGGGTTATCCCATACCCATACCCCGCGTCCCAGCACAGATGGCGTACCCCATTGCACAAATGATAAAAAAAGCTGAAAAGCCAGCCCAACATAAATACTTTGCCGATCAACGTATTCAATAATCCGGTGTAGCCGTTGAATGTCTGCTCGCCCGACGCGAGTGAAATCAGCCACGCAGACAGTGCCACCGCTCCGAAACAAAGGATGATTCCGGTAGCCCGGTGCCCAATAGATAGAACCGAAGTTAACTGAGGTCGATAAACCTGCAGGTGTGGCGAAAGCGGTCGGTTAACGGCGGCCTTCACCGGTCAACCTCGCCTTGAACCGAAATAACATTTACCGATGTCAAAAATCTATGCAACGCCCGTTGTGCTCCCAATCACCGTAACGTGTTGGCTCTAACTCTTGCGGGTCAGTTTGCTTGCCGGACCCATCATCCGCGCCCGCAACAGGAGTAGATCCTGCCTTTCGGATAGGCGAGGCTATCTCTTTGCCTGGGTCTGAGGAAACCGCTATCACCTTTGTTATTTTCCTTTTGTGCATCGCACCATATTTGATTTTCACGTTTTTGCCCCTACAATTTCAAGGTCTGGTTCGCTTTTTTGCAACTTTTTACCTTTTTGACGATCTTCACTCCTATGCCCTCAGTAAATCAAGCCTCTGGCCGAGCGCGACTTTTGAGAGCCAGGCAACCGCTTTGCCAATTCATCAAGGCCTCCCAGTGACCAGTTTAACCCCGACGTTGCTTATAACGAACCAACTGGCAGTTGCTCGATGTTCCGGCGACGAGGCAGTCCAGTTCCTTCAAACCCAACTGACCGCGAATATCGAGGCCATTCCAATAGGCGGTTGCGGGTTGAGCGGATACTGTTCACCCAAAGGGCGTCTACTGGCAATATTTTTTGTGTTGCGAACAGCGTCAGATTTTTGGCTCATCACGGGCCCTCAAATTCTCGATAAATTGATCAAACGTTTGCAGATGTTCATCCTCCGTGCACGAGTGGATATCACCTTGAATCCCACTTGGCAGGTGGGTTTTTCTCACGTTTCATACAATGGCCAAAACGCGTTCCTGGGTCTGTCACAGACGCCGGTTGAACATAGATTTCCTGCTGTATTACCGTTCGAGTTTGCGCTCAATACCGACGGTATTTCCGGGACGATGGACCAAAATACTTTTTCTTCGGCAGCAATTGACTCAAACGATACATTCAGGCTTGCGTGCATTCAAAATGGCCTCCCCTTGATCTTTTTGCAAACCCACGAGATGTTTATTCCACAATCGGTCAACCTCGACTTGATCGGTGGAGTGAGCTTTAAAAAAGGGTGCTATCCGGGTCAGGAAATTGTTGCCCGGGTCCGGTACCTCGGCCGGCTAAAAACCCGCATGATACGAGGCACTGTCAAAACGGCCTCAGTTATTGAGCCCGGAACTGTGGTGACTGGAGGTGGCGAGGAATCGGCCCAGCAGGGAGTGGTCGTAGACGCCGCCAAAAATTCGAATACTGGTGATTGGGAAGTATTAGCATCCATCCCAATCGCCTGGCTGCAAGGCCATTCCTCCGCAAAGAGCCAGATTGACGGGCAATGCCTTGTCACTCAACCCCTACCCTATGATCTAGGGTTACCGGAATAAGAAAGATACCCCGTTTTAATCGGTAGGGATCCTCGATACACTTCCTTCTGGCAGCACCGTCTGGTAGTAGGTTTCTCCCGGTAAAATCAAACCAAGTTCCTTTCGTGCTCGGGCCTCAATGGCTTCCAGCCGACTTTTTATCTCGTTGATGTCTGCGTGAAGCCGGTCATTTCGGTGGCGAAGGGACGCATTCTTAGTTTCGAGACTGGCCAGGGTCTGCTGCAGGTAAATCAAATCAACAATATTGCTTTTCCCGGCCCACAGCGCCCACTGGAGGACCAGCACCCCAACGATCAATGTGAAAATGAGGGCCTTGCGGTACACGAATTCTGCGCCCTACATACTCTCTAGTGATTGCCTCGGTGGGGGAATCCCGCCATTCCGGCGTATCGAGCCTGCGGCCCCAGTTCCTGCTCGATTCTTAAAAGCCGATTATATTTGGCGACCCGTTCTGAACGCGACAACGACCCGGTCTTAATTTGCCCTGCACCAACCCCCACCGCGAGGTCCGCGATAGTTGTATCCTCAGTCTCGCCTGATCTGTGCGAGATGGTAACCCCGTAACCGTGATCCTGCGCAAGCGCAACCGCATCTAATGTCTCGCTGAGTGTGCCAATCTGGTTCGGTTTGATCAGTATCGAGTTGGCAAGGCCTTGGTCAATTCCTCGCTTCAAGATAGCAGGGTTGGTCACAAACAGATCATCTCCAGTAAGTTGCACCTTGTTTTTGACCCTCGCACTCAGCGCCTTCCAGCCGTCCCAATCCTCCTCGGATAGCGCGTCCTCGACCGAGATAATGGGGAACCGGGTAATCCAGTCGTAGATCAGGTCGATAAATTCTGGCGTGCTAAATTTTCGACCCTCAGAATCTAAAGTGTAGTGCCCTGCTGAGTAAAATTCTGAACTCGCGACATCCAGCCCAAGATAGACCTCATCCCCAACACGGTACCCGGCGTCATCAATGGCCTGAAGTACCGCAGTAACCACGCTCTTATTGGAAGCAAAGTCCGGCGCAAAGCCGCCTTCATCGCCGACCCCGGTTTGCAATCCTTGCGCTATTAGGACAAGACGCAGTTTGTGAAAAATCTCGGCGCCCGCGCGTAAAGCCTCAGTAAAACTTGTCCGGCCTACAGGCACGATCATAAACTCTTGAAAATCTACGTTATTATCTGCATGGGCTCCGCCGTTTACAATATTCATCTGCGGGACAGGAAGGCGCGTCGGGTTCAAGTTGCCGTGCAGCGCGGCAATATGACGATACAAAGGAACGGCGAGTTGTCGCGCTGCAGTGCGTGCGAGGGCCAGCGACACTGCAAGGATCGCATTTGCACCGAGCCGGCTTTTGTTGAGCGTGTTGTCGAGCTCAATCATTGCCAGATCTACCGCCCGTTGGTTCGACCCATCCATCCCTCGGAGGCAACTGGCGATTTCGCCGTTGATGTTGCCTACTGCGTTGTGGACCCCTTTGCCGTCGTAGCGCAGCGGATCACCATCACGAAGTTCCAAGGCTTCGAGTTTTCCTGTGGAAGCGCCAGAAGGCACAGCCGCACGGCCATGAGCTCCGCCTCGAAGGCGGACCTCCGCCTCAACAGTGGGAAAACCCCGGGAGTCCAGAATTTCGCGCCCGAGGACCGACTCAACTACCAAACTCACAGCACGCTCTCCGGTTCCACCTGCACTCGATCCGTTGGGTACTGGTCAGATCTCAATATCATCTCGGATCCAACCACCGCTTTTAACGACCCGATCTTGGGCAAGTAAGTCCCGCAGTAATGACTCAAGGTTGTCCAGTGGCCACGCATTTGGTCCATCACTGAGTGCCTGATCCGGATCGATGTGGGTTTCCATAAATAGTCCGGAGATACCGGCACCAACCGCCGCCCGCGCTAGCACCGGGACGAATTCGCGTTGTCCACCCGATCGGTCTCCTGCCCCCCCAGGTAGCTGGACCGAATGGGTCGCATCAAATACTACCGGGCAACCAAGACTGTGCAAAATATCAAGCGAGCGCATATCAACGACCAGATTGTTATAGCCGAAGGTTGTCCCACGCTCACAGACCAAGATGTCCGTGTTCCCAACCGCTCGTGCCTTTGCCACAACGCCTGTCATTTCGCCGGGGGATAAAAACTGGCCTTTCTTGATATTTATCGGCTTCCCGGTTTTTGCTGCCGCCTCAATCAAGTCGGTCTGACGACACAGAAACGCTGGAGTCTGAAGCGCATCAACCACTTCGCCACAAAGGGTAGCCTGTTCCGGCGTATGCACATCAGTCAAAACCGGAAGGCCGGTTTGGGTTTTGATCATTTGGAGAATTTCGAGTCCTTCGTGGAGCCCTGGACCACGAAACGATCTGCCTGAGGTACGGTTGCCCTTATCGAACGATGACTTATAAATGATCAGAACATCGAGTGCCTGACCTATGGCCGCGAGCCGAACTGCGGTAGCCAGCGCGTTCTCACGGCTTTCGATGACACACGGTCCGGCGACCAGAAACAGCGGTTGCCCCCGGCCGACCTCGCGACCGAACAGTTTCATCCGTCAACCGCCTCCGGTTTATTTATGTCGCCCTGGCTTTTAGCCTGAAGCATTGCTGAGACATAAGCCGAGAACAGCGGGTGTCCGTCTCGTGGCGTAGAGGTAAATTCTGGGTGGAACTGGCATGCCACGAACCACGGATGTCCAGGTAACTCAATCATCTCCACCAGGTCATCTTCTGAGCACCCGGATATACGCAGTCCCTGGTTCTCAAATTGATCACGGTAGTTGTTGTTCACCTCATAGCGATGGCGATGGCGCTCCTGAATTCGAGCTTTCCCATAGATCTGCGCGCACAGTGAGCCAGGACTCAGTATTGAATCTTGGGCACCAAGTCGCATGGTTCCCCCGAGATCGTCATTTTCGTTCCTCGCGACCACGTTGCCATCAGATTGGGTCCACTCAGTAACTAATGCGACCACCGGATTCTCTGTCGCCGAATCAAACTCGGTACTTTGCGCGTTCTCAAGGAGTGCGACATTGCGGGCAAACTCGATAATCGCTATCTGCAGGCCAAGACAGATACCGAGATAGGGTATTTTGCGAGTACGTGCATACTCTACGGCTCGGATCATACCTTCAGACCCACGAATACCAAAGCCGCCTGGCACTAAAATCGCATCAACCTTTTCAAGAGATTCACTGCCCCCTTCTTCGAGTATCTCTGCGTCGATATATACGACCGAAACGCGCGTGCGATTCTGAATTCCTGCATGCACCAAAGCCTCTGAGAGCGACTTATAGGACTCTGTCAGGCTGACGTACTTCCCAACCATCGCAATAGTAACCTCTGAGTCGGGGTTATCCATTGTTTCCACAACCCGATCCCATTCCCCAAGATCTGCCTGAGCGGTCGGCAATCCCAGGTGTCTTACTACGATGCCATCCAGATCCTGTTCGTGGTATCGCCGTGGAATTGAGTAAATATTATCGACATCCTCCGCTGAAATAACGGCAGATTCCTCCACGTTAGTAAACAGGGATATTTTTTTTCGAGCGTCATCGGGTAACGGCTGTCGAGCACGGCATAGAACTACATCAGGCTGGATACCGATACTGCGCAACTCTTTAACCGAATGCTGAGTCGGCTTAGTCTTGATTTCTCCGGCCGCGAAAAGTTCGGGAACTAAAGTGAGATGAAGAAAAATCGTATTCGTTCTGCCAAGTTCAATACGCATCTGCCGAATCGCTTCCAGGAAAGGTAGCGACTCGATATCCCCTACCGTGCCGCCGATCTCTACCAGGCAAACATCAAAACCTTCTCCTGCGGCCTGAATTGACTGCTTAATCTCGTTAGTGATGTGGGGAATCACCTGAACGGTCCCTCCAAGATAATCCCCGCGCCTTTCTTTTCGGATTACCCGCTCATAGATCTGTCCGGTAGTAAAGTTATTGGGCTTACCCATTCGTGTTCGGACGAATCGCTCATAGTGGCCTAGATCGAGGTCGGTTTCGGCCCCATCGTCGGTTACGAAAACCTCGCCATGTTGGAACGGGCTCATAGTCCCCGGATCCACGTTGATATACGGGTCGAGCTTAATCAAGGTAACCTGGAGTCCGCGAGCCTCCAGAAGCGCTCCCAATGAGGACGCGGAGAGCCCTTTTCCCAGTGATGAGACAACACCACCGGTCACAAAGGCATATTTTGGAAATGTACCGTCGGGCATGTTTTATTTCTCGTTTGCCCGGGCAGCAGCGCCAACTGGATTTCGCGCTCTGGCCCGACGGACAGTTAGGATAGCAGAGGAGTCTCGTGGATACAATGAAATCGCGGTTCCCAGGCGCGCTCAGCCCCCGGAGCCAGTAATACGCAGATCTGAGATCATAATCTGAATGCCAGGCTCGCCAACCGAAGCAGAAAGAGAGTGTTCCATCGCAACGCCTGGCACGCAGGCCAACTGATCAGCGTAATAGACCAACGGCAATCGGAACCTCTCCCAAGGAGGAACCCCCGCTTCCTGGAATAGATGTTTCACTCGACGATGGTGGCCGTTCGCAGTTGGTCGGAGCCGAGCACTTCCCTTCTGCCAACGAAGTTCTAACAGACCCCCTTTAAGGCAAGAAAGTTTCAGGCCCATACCATCCGTTATCTTTCCCTCGATTCCAATATCCGCACCTTTGATCTGGGTCGGCCCGGCATTCCACGGTCTGCTGGTTGAATATTTTTCCTGATCGACATGGCCGCCGGGCAAAAGGAAAAGGCTGTCCCGGTACCTTCGTAACCAGCATTGACCAACTCTAAGCGCGGGCGCACACTCTGACGCACTATCGCGAAGTTGACGAAGAAACTCGCTCAGGCCATTCTCACTGGCTGATTCAAGTGAGAAAAGACGAAACCAGTACCGCAACAAATTGAGCCTGCGTGCCGGACTGAGTTTATCTAAAGCTGAAATGGAAAGTGCTCCATATACCCCGAGCAGGCATTGATCGGCAGAGCGCCGGCATGCAATCAGATCCTCATGTCCAACCTCATCGAGCAGGCCCTGAGCTGCCTGAAAAGACCCTGCCGCACGGCTGAGGGTTCCCTGGGCCCCGACCCATCGCGACGCCAGTCGCGGCAAAATCTCATGGCGCAAAAAATTGCGCTCAAACCTTGTATCTGAATTTCCGGGGTCATTTATCGCCTGCAAGCTGTATTCCTTCGCCCACACCTCCAAGTCAGCTCGAGATAACTGCAAAAAAGGGCGCAGAATCCGAAGGTTCCCAACATTGCGGTCATCATGCATCCCTCCTAGCCCTTGAATGCCGGAGCCTCGCAGCAAACGTAACAGGAGCGTCTCCGCCTGATCATCGGCGTGGTGTGCCGTCAGAAGCGGTGTCCCGGAATCAACAACTTCGCCAAACCATTGAAGCCGCTTGGCCCGAGCGAGGGTTTCGCTGGGCAGTTCATCAGTTAAGGAATCCGGCAATCGGGTCGCCAAGAAATCCACATCCAAAGTCCTACAAACAGCCTCGCAGCGCAGCTGCCAGACATCAGATTGGGTTGACCACCTGTGATTTACATGGAGCGCCCGAAGCGATACCCGGTAACGATGTCGAAGAGCGCTCGCTGCGTGGAGTAGCACACTGGAGTCGACACCGCCGCTGAACGCAATATTCACTGTGCCGTCCGAGCATTTTTCGAAGACGGGTACCAGCGCGCTTAGGACTTTGCCGGACTCGGGTTTGAGCCCCTCATGCACTCTCATTAAACTGCCCAAACTCCTGAAGACGTGTATAACGCTGGGCCAGCATTTCCTCGATCTCAAGCTGTTTCAGTTCTGCAAGGTGTCCAATAATTGACCCTTTTAAATCTTCAGCGGTCTTGACCGGGTCACGGTGCGCTCCCCCCAGGGGTTCGCTGACGATGTCATCCACAAGTTTGTTGGTTTTTAAACCCGAAGAGGTCAGTTTCATCGCCTCGGCCGCAACTTGGGCTTTTTCCGCACTTTTCCACAAAATCGAAGCGCATCCCTCTGGACTGATAACAGAATAAGTAGCGTATTCCAGCATGACCAAACGATCACATACGCCGATGGCCAAGGCCCCGCCAGACCCCCCTTCACCAATCACTACAGAGATAATTGGCACCGGCAAATCAGCCATAAGCGCGATGCTACGAGCAATCGCCTCGCTTTGCCCCCGCTCTTCCGCGCCGATGCCTGGATACGCGCCGGGGGTGTCAATCAGCGTGATCACCGGCAAACCAAAACGCGCAGCAAGTTTCATAATCCGTTGTGACTTGCGGTAACCTTCCGGGCGCGGCATGCCAAAATTCCGCCGAACTTTCTCCCGTGTATCGCGCCCTTTTTGATGCCCGACAACAACCACGCCAGTACCCCCTAAACGGGCCAGCCCCGCAACAATCGCCTGGTCGTCGCCGAACATCCGGTCGCCTGAAAGCTCTTGAAAATCGGAGAAGATTCGCGAGATATAGTCAAGAGAATGGGGTCGGGCCGGATGCCGAGCGAGCTGAGTGATCTGCCATGCGCTAAGCGATGAAAAAATCTCCCGAGTCAGTTTTTGACTCTTGAGCTCCAACTTCTGGATCTCACTTTGCAGATCAAGTTCGCCCGCGCTATCGACACGCCGTAACTCCTCGATCTTTGCTTCGAGATCAACTATCGGCTGTTCGAAATCCAGTGAATTCGCCATGATGCCGCTATTTTAACGCCTGTGGATAACCGGCCGGGTCCTACGCAGCGATAGGGCTTGAATCGGTGACGTCCTGGAGACTAGCGGTTGGGTCGAAAACAAGTCTGACCCCCTCCTCACCCGCTAGTTCCCGAAGGGAATCGAGTAAATCAGATCGGGGAAATACATGCCACTCAGACCCCAAGGTCATGCACACTTCATCGCCGCTTGGATTAAGGTAATACAAGGCAACTTCCGTGGTTCCCGGCTGGTGACTTAACAGCAGGCGCTGCAATTCTTCCAGAAGTGTCGGCCCTTTCCGACTAGACGGCAGGTGGACAGCTATACGTCGTAAAAGCGTAGCTCGCGACTCCTCCAGAGTCAAAACTCTGTCCGCCTTCACAGCAAGCAATCCTGAGCGCTCGTCCGTTCCACAAATACCCCGGACAACCACCACACCTTGCGAGCCGAGAGTTCCCCGCGCCTTCAAATAGAGGTCGGCAAACACGCTGACATCAGCTCGACCGGTTGGATCATCTAATTGAAAAAACGCCATTGTCTCACCCCTGCGGTTTTGAAAGGTCCGTAGGCCCGTAATCAGCCCTGCCAGTATGATCATGCGCTCGGGCTCCGCCCTGATTTTCCCGATTGGACCGCTCGTTATCTCTGTGAGTTCCGCTCGATGGTGATCTACCGGATGCCCGGTCAGATATAAGCCAAGGCTGAGCCGCTCCATTTCGAGTGTTTTCCTTTCCGACCACGGCCTGACATCTAATGCAGATTCAACAACTGCATTTACCGCTCCAAGGCCAAACATATCATCTTGCCCAGAGGACAAGTTTGCCCCATGTTGATTGGCCGCATTCATCGCTGCATCGAGGTGACCCAGAAGTTCAGCTCTGTGCTGGCCAAAACTATCCAAGGCCCCAGCACAAATCAAGGCTTCGAGAGTCTTCCTATTGACCTTTTGGCTGTTGATACGGTGACAAAGGGAGAAAAGATCTGAAAATGGCCCATCGCTGGATCTTTCGCTCAGTATGTCTTCGAGGGCTTTCTCACCCACTCCTTTGATCGCACCTAACCCGTAAATGATCGTATCGCGCTCGGCGACTTCAAATCTCAGGCCTCCCCGATTGATATCTGGCGGGCTTAGTTTCAAACCGAGCGCCTTCGCTTCAGTCACGAGAATTACGATCCTATCGGTATGCTCCACATCAGCCGACAAAGCGGCCGAGAGAAATTCCGCGGGATAGTGACACTTGAGCCAGCCGGTATGGTAGCTAAGAAGCGCATAGGCGGCGGAGTGCGATTTGTTGAATCCGTACCCCGCAAATTTTTCAATCAGGTCAAAAATATGCCGGGCGATCGCTCCCTCGACCCCTCTTGCCGTTGCGCCATCAATGAAGCCTTGTCTTTGCTTCTCCATTTCTTCGGCCTTTTTTTTGCCCATTGCACGGCGCAGCAAATCAGCGGCGCCCAGGCTATAGCCGGCAAGCAGTTGAGCAATCTGCATGACTTGCTCTTGATACAGGATTACCCCGTAGGTTGGCTCCAAAACCTCCTCAAGCGCCTTGTGGACGTAAAGAACAGGTTCACGACCATGTTTTCGGTTAATGAAATCATCAACCATTCCGGACTGCAAGGGTCCGGGCCGAAACAGCGCTACCAACGCTACGAGTTCTTCAAAATGATCTGGTTTGAGGCGTTGGATCAGCTCCTGCATGCCGCGTGATTCCAGTTGGAATAATGCAGTCGTACGCCCCGTACAGATCAGGCGGTACACCTTTGGATCATCCAATTCAAGCGAGTCAAGCACAATCGGATCCTTACCGGATCGCGTTCTCCGTTCATTTACCAGAGCCAATGCCCAGTCAATGATAGTGAGCGTGCGCAGGCCTAGAAAGTCGAATTTAACCAGCCCGATCGCTTCAAGGTCGTCTTTATCGAACTGAGTCACCGGCTGCGTCATTCCCGGCTCCCAGTACAACGGAGAGAAATCAGAGATCGCACGAGGCGCGATAACCAGGCCGCCCGCGTGCTTTCCCGCATTGCGTGGCAACCCCTCGAGGCGTCGGGCGTTGTTAATCAACTGCGATACTTCTGCCTCTCCACGGTAACGCCGTTTAAGCTCGTCATCCTGCTCCAATGCACGCTCAAGGGTCATCCCCACTTCAAAGGGAATCAGTTTGGCCAACGAATCACAAAACCCGTAAGGCATACCCATCACTCGGCCAACATCGCGAACCACCGCCCTAGCCGCAAGGCTGTTATAGGTAATTATCTGAGCGACCTTTTCCGCGCCATACTTACCGCTGACATAGTCAATCACCCGATCCCGCCCAACCATGCAGAAATCGATATCAAAATCGGGCAGTGAAACCCGCTCTGGGTTCAAGAACCGTTCAAATAGGAGTCCATAGCGGATCGGGTCCAGTCGGGTAATCCCAAGAGCGAATGCGACCAGCGAGCCTGCCCCGGATCCCCGGCCTGGGCCGACCGGAACACCATTGCTGATAGCCCAGCGTATGAAATCCGCAACGATGAGAAAATATCCAGCAAATCCCATCCCATTGATAGTGTCGACCTCAGTTTTCAGTCTTTCCTGGTAAATGAGGCGATCAAGATCTGGCTTTGTTTGTTGAAATGCTTCCAGCCCCGTCCTTGCCTGAGCGAGTAATTCTTCTTCGGCCGAACGTCCTCCGGGCAACGGAAATTGGGGCATATGGGTCGACTCGAAATCAAGAAATACATTACAACGCCGTGCAATCTGGATAGAGTTTGCAACAGCCGATGGTAAATCTGAAAATAACTCGGTCATTTCA
>Ga0208406_1000240_pt1 | contig 22937 bp, 15 predicted proteins | sample ETNtaG_15_FD_185769 | JGI IMG/M metagenome (GOLD analysis project Ga0208406, IMG submission 185769) | Marine microbial and viral communities from oxygen minimum zone, Eastern Pacific Ocean - ETNP201302PF89A (SPAdes) (version 2) | ecosystem: Environmental > Aquatic > Marine > Oceanic ...
TTATAAGGGCTGGCCATCAGGTCATCTAAAACATTCATGAGCATCAATGTATTGGCATCATTTTCAGAATTATAGCTGGGCTGGGAACTGCTCCCTAAATCCAAAATCCATTCTTCTCCTTCCTTATAGGATTCATTTTTGGAAGGAAGGCCTCTAGCGCCAATGACCAAATCCATACTTTTTTCCAATTCGTCAATTGCCATATCAATATCTAGACTTACATTTTTTGAATCAGTAAAAATTGTAGACTTTTTAAGTGTCGGTTGATCAATTGAAAATTCAGGATAGATAGATTTTTTCTTTTTATCCACGGGAATAAAGGGAGTTAACATTGTTTCTACAGTTAAAGTTAATTTCATATTCAATTCAGATACTTCATTGTAATTACCTGAAATTTTACGACGATCTGTTTCTTCCCACGTAGCAATATCTACAAGTTGCAAGTTTACACTAATGTTATCCAGTTTACGCTCAAATTTCCCCAATAGTAAAAAATTTCTGGAACCGCGTGGTTGATGGAGCAAGAGCGAACGATTATTCATGATCGTTTCCAGATCATCTTGGCCTTGTATTCGCAATTTAGAAACATCCTTAAATTTGGCATTGAGCATATCTACGAATCCCTGCCCAAGCCAGTCTATAGATGGTTCCTGTGTAACATTATCAAATTTGATGATATATAAATAAACAGATGGTCCTGCCTGAAGGATTGAAAAAAGAGTAATTCCGGAAATAATTGATTTAATGGACGTCCGCATAAGCATTCAAATTAGGAGGAATTTTTCCATTTTGCCAATGCTAATTCTTTTGACTTTGTTGTTGTTTTTCCAACTTCGCCCATGTGTTTCTTAATGGAACCGTCCGATTAAATACCGGTTTTTCCTGTGTAGAGTCCGGATCTTTATAAAAATAACCTAATCGTTCGAACTGAATATGTTCTCCTAATTCTACATCTGAAAGAGAAGGCTCAAGTTTGCATTCATTTAAAACGATTAATGAATTTGGATTTAATACATCTTCGAAATTTTTCGATGTTGCCGGATTCGGAACTGAAAATAACCTATCATATAATCGCACTTCAGAATTCATAGCATCATTTGCAGACACCCAATGAATTGTGGCTTTTACTTTCCTACCATCTGGTGCAGATCCACCTTTTGTTGCCGGATCATAAGTACAATGTAATTCAATAACATTACCCTGATCATCTTTAATGACGTCATTACACGTAATAAAATATGCATACCGCAAGCGTACTTCTCTTCCTGGAGCTAAACGGAAAAACTTCTTGGGCGGATCTTCCATAAAATCGTCTTTCTCAATATATAACTCACGACTGAATGGAATTGACCTTGTTCCTGCAGTTTCATCTTCAGGATTATTAATTGCATCTAATTCTTCAACTTTATTGTCTTCATAATTTGTTATAATGACTTTCAATGGTTCCAGTACAGCCATTCTGCGTTCAGCACATTTATTCAAATCAATCCTTAAAATGGATTCCAGTTTGGCAATCTCCATGACGTTATCACGCTTGGCAATTCCTACTTCATGCATAAAATTACGAATTGATCTCGGTAAATAGCCTCTTCTGCGCATACCGGACAATGTGGGCATTCGCGGATCATCCCACCCATTAACATAACCACCATCAACCAAATTCTTCAACTTGCGCTTGGACATGACCGTATAACTCAAATTCAATCTGGCAAATTCGATTTGCTGTGGGTGGTAAACATCTAATCGATCCAAAAACCAATCATAAATTGGGCGGTGGTCTTCAAATTCAGTAGTACATAATGAATGTGTCACGTTTTCGATGGAGTCCTCTAGTCCGTGTGCCCAGTCGTACATTGGATACACACACCAGGCATCTCCAGTATTATGATGGGCAGCATGCAAAATGCGATAAATGACTGGATCACGCATATTTAGATTTGGATGCGCCATATCTATTTTTGCACGTAACGTACGGCTGCCGTTCGGAAATTCTCCATCTTTCATACGTTTAAACAGATCCACGTTTTCTTCAATTGACCGATTACGAAAAGGGCTATCTTTACCAGGTTCTTTTAGTGTTCCCCTTGTTTGCCGAATTTCATCAGCAGATAAGTCACACACGTAGGCATCGCTCTGATTAATTAATTGAACTGCATAATCATGCATCTGCTGAAAATAGTCTGAAGCAAAACAAAGTTTATCCCATTTAAAACCCAGCCAACGCACATCTTCCTGAATCGCATCTACATATTCTTCTTCTTCCGCGATTGGATTTGTATCATCAAAGCGCAGATTGCATTTCCCACCGTATTCTTTAGCGATGCCAAAGTCTAAACAAATGGCTTTCGCATGACCAATATGCAAATGCCCGTTTGGTTCTGGTGGAAAACGTGTTTGAACACGGTTTTCAAATTTACCTGTTACATTATCTTCATCGATAATGCGTTGAATAAAATGGCGGTGTTTGTTTTCGTTCATGATTGTAATGGAAATATTTCTAATGCTTTATTTAATCTGCGTATACACACGTCCTTCCCGAGTATAGCCATCAATGTAAATAACGATGGACCGTTGGAAACGCCGCTCAACGCTAAACGAGTTGGATGTATTAATTTACCAGCTGATATATCATTTTGCTCTGCTGTCATTCTCAAGGTTGATTCAATAACATTTGCATCCCACTGTTCAATAGATTCTAATCTCTTTTTATAAACATTGATAATCTGGCTGGTGGCCTCATTCTTCCAATTCTTTCTGGATGATTTTTCATCATAGGATTGTGGATCGGTGAAAAAATATGACGATTGATCTATAAAATCTCTTAATGATTTTGAGCGTTCTTTTAATTGTTCAAGAATCGCATATAAATAGTTTGTTTCAAATCCTTGGCCCCAATCGCCATTAATTGCGTGAATACCTTCCAGAATATTGGCAGTTCCCAAGCGGACCATATGTTGTCCACTAATCCAGGAAAGTTTTTGTTCATCATAAACTGCACCTTTTTTATGAACATGACTCATTTCAAATAATGCAATTAATTCATCAAGTGTAAATATTTCTTCATCAGACCCCGGATTCCATCCCAGAAGTGCAAGGTAATTCAACAAGGCATCCGGTAAATAGCCTTCATTTTTGAATTCCTGGACTCCCGGGGCGGCGCCATGACGTTTGCTTAATCGTTTCTTATCTTGGCCTAAAATCATAGGTAAATGAGCAAATTTCGGAACAGCATATCCCATAGCAGTGTAAATCAATATCTGTTTTGGTGTATTACTAATATGATCTTCGCCCCTTATAATATGAGTAATTTCCATTTCATGGTCATCCACAACCACAACCAAATTATATGTTGGTTGTCCATCTGATCGAGCGATGATAAAATCATCAATTTCTTCATGCTTTACGTGAACGCCACCATAAATCATATCATCGAAATGTGTTTCACCTTCAGGTACACGTAACCGAACAACAAACCCTTCTCCGGAATTCATATGCAATTTTATATCTTCTTCCGACAAATTTCGACATGTTCCGGGATACTGATATGATCCTCCTACTCGAGCTGTTTCCAAAGCATCTTTAGAACAAAAACATCTATATGCAGAATTATTTTCCAATAAAGTTAGTACGACGTCATGATATTCATTAAGTCGTGTTGACTGAAATAATGGCTCACCATCCCATTTAATTCCTAACCATTCCAAGGATGAGCATATTTGTTCAACATACTCTTGTTTGGAACGTGCTTTATCCGTGTCTTCGATACGTAGATAAAATGTGCCATCATGGTGTTTTGCATATAAGTAATTGAAGAGTGCAGTACGAGCACTACCTAAATGCAATTGTCCTGTAGGGCTTGGAGCGAAACGGACTTTAGGATTTTTTACGTCAGACATACATAGAAAAACTAATCAATTCTGACATTGAAAAGAATAGATTAACATAGGAAATTTTGATAGCGGAGGCGAGAGGATTCGAACCTCTGAAGGGCGTAAACCCTTGCTGGTTTTCAAGACCAGTGCATTCAACCGCTCTGCCACGCCTCCTGATCTTTGATTATTTCTGGCGGAGAGGGAGAGATTCGAACTCTCGGTACGCGCAAACGCACACACGCTTTCCAAGCGTGCTCCTTAAGCCACTCGGACACCTCTCCGATGATTAAATCATTTTCAAATAATGTCAGGTTTCCCATTTTAACAGGAATACCTGTTTTAGATAAGATTATTCAGTATCTTTTGCTTTTTCTTCTTTATCAGTAGCATCCTTTTGATCTGTATCTTGATCTTCAACAGCAATTGTTTCTTCTGCCTTTTCTTTTGTTTCGTCAGATGCGTTTTCTTGTTCTAATTCATCACTAGATTTATCTTCAACAGCCGCTTCCTCTTTTTCTTTTACTGTAACTTCATCTGCTACCGCTTCTTCATTCCCCTCATCAGTCAATTCTTCTTTTGGTTCTACTTCTGGTACTTCTTCTTTTTCTTCGACCGCATCTACGACAGCTTCCTCGTCTTTTTTAGCTTCTTCTTCTGTCTCGTCTACTACAACTGTTTCTTCGACTGGCTCTTCTTGAACGTCTGTTGATTCTTTAGTGTCTCCTTCAGGATTAGGAAGTTTCATATCCAATGCAAGTGTTTCATCTTTTAACCTTTGAAGAGCACCATCAAGATTTTCAGAATCTTCCAAAGCAATCATCTGTTCATTGAATCGCCAGTGACCTGTTTTATCTGATTTTACACTTTTTATATATTTAACCAAGGTTTGGGTTTTCTTCTTCTTACCTTTGGCTTTTGCTGCAAATGATGTTCCTTTTGCCATAATTATATTTCCTTTTTAAATCTTGTTCTAAATAAGCCGGCGAATTTACCGCAGTTGAGACACTTGATCAATGTATAGATTAACGATATTCATACATCATTACTTCACCATCGGTCCAATCCTTTGGTTTTTTTCTATCCCGGGTTACAACACGTAAATGATTTTCATCCTGAAATTCAAATATACTGATTCTACTCATACCCGATTTATCCATCGTCCAGCGCAATGTCCATGGTTTGGACGAAAAATCAATTTCATATCGACCGTATTCTTGATTACTGATTTTTGTACCTAATTGAATTCCTTGTGAAAATTTACCTGTTCTACCAACACCGCCTGCATCTCCTTCAAATGTCCAAACCACTGTCATGATGGCTCCCTGGAAAAACCAATTTCCATCCAAAGAACGGATATATTCAATTCCTCTCACAGTTGCAGGAAGACTTTCATTTCCCGCTGCATCACTCCCTTTCATGGTTAATGAATACACGGTGCTCACATTCAATTTGGATTGATTTTCTAGCTGCAGATCTATGTGATTGCCTGACTGCATTTCTTCCGAATTTAATGGAATACTATGAGGTGAACTTTCATCAGACTTACCTCCTTCACGAGACCATTTAGCTGATCCTGATATAATATCTTCGCTCAATGAATAATTAATATTTGAACCCACATATACGTCCCCACCGGTTGGCATTTGAATTGAAAAAACAGGTTTCGAAATATCATAGTGTATTCCTGATATTTCAGGTGATTCTGCACTATTTCCTGCAAAATCCATTCCCGATAATTTGAATGAATACGTTGAACCATCATTAAGATTCAATGGTATCATTAGAGGATCTTCAGTCATGACTAATATGTTTAATTCATTTTCGGATAAATGATGTTTGTTCGTATTCCCTTTCTCATCTGTAAATATCATTTCACCACTTTGAATTGGTTCTGAGACAGTAAATGTAAAATTGAGGTGATTTATTGATGAGAATTCATCAGGAGAATCTATGGTCAACTGAGGTGGAGTCGTATCATAGAAAAATGTTCGCTGACTAACAATCAATGCAGAATTCCCTGCCAGATCAATGCCCATTAATTCAATCTGATATTGAGCACCGCTTACCAAAGGCAAATCAGGTAATGTTGAATTTGAATGATCACCGGCAATTAAAAGATCACCTGATAAATCAATAATGTGATTTTGAGGATCACTTTCTCCAAATACTCGTTTCCATGTTAATTTTCCAGATTGCAAATTTTCACTCAAATTGAAATCCAAGTTATCGTGATTCAAATATGAATCATTTTTAGGAGAAAGCAATTCTGTTAATGGTGAAGAAATATCATATGTAATATTTTCAGCCAATACAGCTGAATTTGAGTTACCAGCAATATCCTTTCCTTCAATTGTGATATCATATACTGTACCATCATTTAAGGACATTTGATTTGTCAAATTTGCAGCGGTTAACATTCCACTGTTTAATTCTTCACCAACAAATTCAACAGATCGTGGACTTTGAGGATCGGATTCTCCTCCACTTGCTTTCCAGATAACTCTTCCAGTTTGTAATGGTTCATTTAGTTTGAATTGAATTACAGTGTGATTTACAAATGAACCAGAATTAGGATTTTCTCCAGTGAAGATCGGCGGAGTATCATCATATTCAATTCCTTCAACTCGTGTCTCTGCAGAATTACCCGCTAAATCTGAACCGGTTAATACTATAGTATAGGAGCTGCCGCTATTTAAAGAAGGCGGATCTTGCAAAATAACCTGATCAAAACGATCAGAAGCAAAATAACGTTCAGGTAAATCTATTTTTAAAACATTTCCATTTTCATCAATCCAGGAAACGCTTAATGCGTTTAGTTTTTCTCCTATTATGAATGCCAATTTTGTGTGATTAACAACTTCTCCATTGTTTGGGGATATTATTTTCAAAACAGGAGGTTCTATATCGTAGACTAATTGCCCAACTTCATCTGCCAAACTAGAATTACCCGCTCGATCCTGACCGGATATTTGTAAAATGTATTCTACGCCGCTTACAAGCTCTACACTTTCAAGGATATCAATTTGATGATCACCAGGCTGGAGTTGATTTTCTGTCAAGTGAAATATATGCGGACTGTTTTGATCATTTGTACCAAAAGTTTGTACAATATTAATCTGCCCTTCAACCAATTTTTCATTTATGCTGTAATTCACATTCATTTCACGAAGGTGTGAATTCGTCACAGGTGCGGTAGTTTTAATAAAAGGTGCAGTAATATCATACAGTATACTGTTAACAGACACAGGATTTGAAACATTTCTTGCAGGGTCACGGGCGTTAAATGTAATTGAATATTCACTGTCATCCTGGAGAGTAACGTCATTCGCCAAGCTAACACCATCATATCGTCCTTGATTATTAAATGGCGGTAAAATCAAAACATCATGAGGACTATTTTCATCTGTTTTTCCACCAGTTTGTTTGAATGTCAAAATCCCTTCTGCCAATTTTTCATTCATTTCGATACTAACGATTGGTTCATTAAAAGCGGAACCGGATACAGGTTCATGGATTGTCAATACCGGAGGAAGCACATCAAACAAAACATTCTTTACGGAAGAAATTTCAGATTCATTGCCGGCTCTATCCCAGCCTTGAATAGATAATGAATATCGAGCACCATCAGCTAAAACATCCATCAAATTCATATTTATGTCAAGTTGAGGGCCTTGCTTCAATTGCGATCCGGACAATTCTACAATATGAGGTGATGCTAGATCAGTCGATCCTCCAGTGTGTTCAAATGTGATAATCCCTTTGGATAAATTATCAGAAAGCATATAGCTGATTTCCGTTGTTTTGATTTGTTCTGCATCTACAGGTTTACTTAATGATACAACCGGCGGTTCATTATCAAATAATACATTTATCACTTTTGAAGATCGCACCTCGTTTCCTGCAAAATCTTTTCCTGAAAATTCAAACGTATAAATTGATCCATTTTGCAAATTGGGACCATTGACAAATTGAACATGGTCATATTCACCCAATTTCATTTCTTGATTCAACAACGGGATTTTTTGGGGTGATCGAGTATCAAAAACACCACTCGTTTGTGTAACAACCAAATATCCTTCTACTAAATCTTCACTGATATTTAATGATATAGTTGATTGATTTATAGCTGTATCAGAAATGGGATCAATAATAGAAATGATTGGATGAGTTGTATCATATTTCACATTTTCTACTCTATGAGGTTGAGATACATTTCCTGCAGCATCAGTTCCGGATAATTCAAAATCAAGTGTTACACCATCATTTAGCTCGGAGAATTCTGTAGGTATGAATTGACTATATTCACCTTGCAATCGTTGTGTTTCAGCTAATTCAATTATAATATCCTTCTTATTATCGATATTGATTTTAATCTGTCCACTTACCATATCCTCACTGATCAAATAATCCAATGCCAGAAAATTGTTATGAATATTATTCGTGGGTGCTTTTAGAAAAACGACAGGTGCTTCATCGTCATAAGTAAAATTATCTATTTTGGTTTCCGCCGATACATTACCGGCTAAATCTTTACCAACAAATTCAATTTCATAAACGGCTCCATTTATTAATTCAATTATTTCTTTCGGCAATTTTCCACCGCGATCTCCTGCTAATAAACGGCTGCCGGATAAATTAACAATATGGGGACTTTGAGCATCTACAGCGCCGGTAGTTCGGGTAAAAATGATTTGTCCATTGGCTAAATTTTCATTAATCGTAAAACTAAGGTTAACTTCATTTACTAAAGAACCTGACTCCGGTGAGAGTTGCATGAAAATAGGCGGTGATGCATCATAGGTATATGAATTAATTGGAGTAGCTTCATTTGTATTCCCGGCTAGGTCTATCCCCTCCAATCTAATCATGTAAGATGCGCCATCAATTAATTCAGGAATTCTATTTAAAGTTATATCAAGATGACTACCGGAAATTAATTCATCAGTTTTTAGCTGTATTTCATGGATAACTTTATCATCAAGACCGCTCACATCCTGCCAGATCATTTTGCCTTCCAACAAATCTTCATCAATCGTGTAGCTAACGCGATCATGATTTACAATCGATCCTTCTAGCGGTGAAAGGATAATCAATTCTGGTTCGGTCACATCATATTTTACATTTTCAATAGGTTCGGATTGACCGGTATTTCCTGCAAAATCTATTCCCTGAATGTAAATTGAATAGGAGACTTTCTCTTCAAGTTCAATTAGATCATCAAATACATGTTCGCCTGCAAGTAAATAAGAATCCGATAGTTTTAATTCAATAATATTACCGGTATTTGATTCTAGTATCAAGTCGGCACCATCCAAAGGTTCATTGATTGAAAATTCAATTTGGGTTTCATTAACAAACGAATTATATATTGGTTTATAAATTGTCATAATAGGTGGAGAAATATCATATAAAATATTTTCAATTAAAACAGTGTCAGAAACATTGCCTGCGTAATCAACACCAACCAATTTTATACCGTATGTTTTACCATCAGTCCATCTTGGTAAAGCTTTATTTCTATCTAAATCTTCCTTAATTGAAATTTTTGTAACATTTATTCCATCATTAAATATTATGAAACCAGACTTTATATCTTCAGATATTGTGTATCCAACTAAATCTTGATTAACAACAGATCCTGAAATCGGTTTAACATTACTGAATTCCGGTGGAGTTCTATCAATGTGATAGTTTTGTATACTTACAGGTATCGATTTATTTCCCGCAGGATCAACGCCGGTAAAAGTAATTGAATAATTTCCTCCATCTTCTAATTTGGGTTCGAAGTAATTATTCAAGTCATATTCTCCCTTTAGTAAAATTTGATTATTTAAGTCCCAAATTGTGGTTAAAATTGTATTTTCATCATCTCTTCCATCCCATGAAATTTGTCCACTTGCAAGGTCTTCGGAGTGAGAAAATGTCAATTCTGACCCATTCGTAAAATGATTATTTCCGGGAGATACAATTTGTAGAATTGGCGGTGAAATATCATATAAAACTCCTGACATAACAGCTATTTCACTTTGGTTACCGGCAAAGTCAGTTCCTTGAAATAAAATGTCATAAATACCACCATCAACAAGTTGAGTGGCGTTAGAAAGTGTATAATTTACTCGGACTCCCTTTTTCATTTCATTCTCGCTTAATGTTATTCTGTGAGGAGAATTAGGATCCGCCGTTCCACCCGTTCGTGTCCATGTAATTGTACCACTGGCTAAATCTTCATTTTTGGAAAAAGTTACGCGATTATGATTAACTGCTAATGTTGAATCCGGAGTCTGAATAGTTAACAGCGGTGATGTAGCATCATAGATTACACCTGAAATACTCACCACATTTGCCACATTTCCTGCTCGATCTCTTCCGGTTAATGAAATATTATATACGCTACCCTCCATCAATTCCGGTCCACCAAGAATATTTTCATGAACTCCTTTCTGCCTTAATATTAAGTCCATGATAATCTCATGCGGCGCTAATGGATCGGGAGTACCTCCAGTTTGCGAATAAGTAATTTTTCCCTTAAATAAATTTTCGCTTAAGAAATAACTAATTGATGAAGAAGAAACATATGTGTGTGGTATTGGGTGAGTTAACGTGATTTCGGGTGCAGTTATATCGTAACGAATATTTTGCAATATGGAAATATTAGACTCATTCCCTGCCCTGTCTTTTCCTATAATCGATATAGAATAAATTGATCCATCCTTTAAATTGGGTGTATTTATTATTTGTATATCTTCATGTAACCCTTCATTCAATTCATTATCTAATAAGGATTGGACATATTTACGCTTTGGATCAATGTCTCCCCCTGTTCGTTCCCACGTTATAGTGGCATCTTTCAATACTTCACTCAATTCATAACTGATAAATAAATGGTTTACATTTGTACTGTCTTGCGGTTCTAAAAATGCAATTTCAGGTGGTGTAAAATCATATTGTATTCCCGGAAGACTGATAGGAGGAGTAAAATTTTGTGCTTTATCATGGCCTGAGAATGATAATTTATAAATTGCACCTTCAACAACATCGGGCATAGAAAGCAACTCATCTACTTTATGTTCGCCAGCGGCTTTTTCCTTAATCGTTAGTGGAATTTCATACGGTGATTTCGGGTCTTCTTTTCCACCCTTCCTTTCCAAGAAAAATACTCCCTTTTCAAGTGTTTCGGATAATTGATAATTAAAATTCATATTATTTAAAAAAGACATGGGAGTTGGGAAACTAACCGTCATTATCGGTGCAGTAAAATCATACAAAATATTTTTAACTAAATATGTTTCTGCAATATTTCCGGCGCGATCCGAAGCATTGAATTCCATATTGTAGATTCCACCATCAACTAACGGTGGATTCATAACCAATAATAAAGAATCATGCTTTCCCACATTCATTTCTGTTTCCAGAAATTGAGATGTATAAGGCGCTGCCTCATCCTTTACTCCACCTATCCATGTCCACATAATAGATCCGCTTTTTACTTTTTCTGACAGTGTATATGAAACATGCTGATGATTCAAAGCAGAGCCTGATGTGGGTAAAATATCAGTAAACTCCGGTGGAAGAGCATCAAATAATATTTCAGTGTTCGGCAAGAATTTCCCAACATTCCCAGCTCTGTCCAAACCGGCGAACACCAATGTATACACAGAACCATCTGTCAATTCAGTTTGATTTGATAATTGAACTTGGAGATGATCGCCGTCAAGCAATTCACTTCCAATCATTGGGATGATATGTGGAGCTGATGAATCCATGGTGCCCTCTGTCTGCTCCCAGCGGAATTCACCAGCTCGCAACGGTTCATTTATGCTGAATGATACTGCGGTTTCATTGATTGAAGCCCCTGTTGCAGGATAAATGGTTGTTAATAACGGCGGTGTTATGTCGTAAGTGACTGAATCTACATTAAAATCCGCCGAAGGGTTTCCAGCGCGATCAAAGGCTGATAATTCAAACCGATACACAGTACCATCATTCAGTTGAAATTCTTCTGCTAATTCTTTAAACATTGAAACATCTGAGTATAATGATGAATCACTTTGAAATGAATGAGGAGCATTATAATCCGGATTTCCTGCAATAGCTTTGACCTTAATTTTCCAGGATTGTAACGGTTCATTTATAGTGAAATCAATAGATGTAAAATTTCTGAATTCATTATGAATTGGTGATATTAATTCAACTTCAGGTGGGCGAGTATCAAACATGATTGAATCAACACTTGTTGGTAATGAAACATTACCAGCCTTATCTGTTCCATATATTTGAATCCGGTAAAATACACTATCCTGCAAATCACCCTGATTTACCGGCTTAAATAAACCTGTGCTATATTTTGATAAATCACTTGAATCAAATTTTACCGAAACTACTGAAGAACTATTATGTATTGCATGCCACTCTAATCGTGCATCAGTCAGAGATTCAGATTGATCAAAAGAAATTATTGGTTCATTGATAAAGGGTTTTGCAAATAATTCCAAGATTGGCGGTGATATATCGTACGTAACTCTACGGACTTTTCGATCAGTAGCATCAAATCCACTTTTGCCTTTACCCTGAAAAACTATATCATATGTAGCACTGTCTACCAATACTGAATCAAGACCCATATTTGTTACGAAACTACCTTTTTTCAACAAACTCTTTGGTAACGTGAATTCAACAGAATCAACATATTCTCCGGCAGTATCAATTCTATACCATATTACTCTCCCCCATTTTAAAAAACTTTCATTTTTAAATGACAGGTTAGTATGATTTACATAAACAGAATCTTCAAAGTTTTCAAACGAGAATATTGATTCAGTTCCGTCGGGACTTAAACGAAAATCCTGTACTAAAACTCCATTGGAATCATATTCCATGATACGAGCAAGTTGTGTAGCAGGATCGAAATAATGATCCCACCAACGCATTGTTTTACCGGAGGGTTCTCTAACCCATTCTTCTTTCGATAAATAACCTAATGAATCATATTCATAATGCGTGTTGCCATATTGAAAAGCATTTACATCATAAAAAGCATGATCAGTCAATTGCGCCAGTTTATTATAATCCAGTATTGAAAAGTTATCACTCCAATCTTTGACAGTATCCACACCATAGACATATTCAATATATTCAACTGCTTTGGCTTCCATACCAAACAATACTTGTTCAACAAGTATATTTTTTGATAGATAAATATCCTTACTTCTTAATACGCCTAATGAATCGTATGAAAAAATTTCTGTTTGATTAATTTCGCCCTTGCGATCAATATTCAACTTTTTGATGATATTATTATTTTCATCATAATCAGCACTGATGTGTTGTTTAAATCGAGTCTCTGATTCAGGTACCGGTTGGTTACTGGTAAAGTCCAGTTCTGTTAAATAGAAACGAGTGGTGAGAGTTGAAGCGGACGCAATGAGGCCAATAAGCAGTACGGAGAAGACAGAGAGGGCACGCTTCATAACCCTAAATTTAGTTTAATTGACCCCTTTATAAAATGAGCTAATTATGGTTTTAGATCTTTTTAATATTCAAGCTACTTTGTGTTTTTACGTATAGTATTAATTAAAAAATAAACCATGATTAGGAATCTATTTGGACTGATTAATTGTTTAAAAAAATTAATTATTTTGGATTAGGAAAAATCTATTACTACTACCTTTTTACCACTCACCGCTCACTATCTTCTATCTATCATATTACATTTTTTTGCCTTTACTTACTGCCAGCTTTCGCATATCAACCACCGAATCGGTTTCATCAACAATCTCAACTCCTAATAATGTTTCAATAGCATCTTCCAAGGTTATAATGCCTACAAATTGACCGAATTCATCTTTGACAATAAATAAATGCTCTCGACGACGTACAAATTCATCTAGAATTGTTCCGACAGAATCTTTTTCTTGAACTTCATGCACAGGATTAGACAGTGCTTCCATAGTGATATCAAATTTGTCTTCCGCTTTACTGTTGAGCAAATTATCCCGTCTAACTAAACCGGTAATTTCATCCAAGTCATTATTATAAATAGGGATTCTGGAAAAAATGAAATTTTCATATTCATCTAATGCTTGTCTTACTGTCAAATCTTTTTGCAGCGCATAAACTACAGAACGTGGAGTTAACACTTCCTCGGCAGTTATATTATCCAAGCGCAGAAGATTTTCAATAATGGTGCTTTCATCTTCTTCAATGGTGCCTTCATCCTCCCCTATTTCTGCCATAGCGATTACGTCTTCCTTGGTAACGATATCCTGTTTTTCTTCGGGCTTCAGCCAGTTTGAAAGCACTTCCAACAATACGACAAAAGGATACATAATGATCATCAAAACTCGAATCATATATCCGGATGATACAGCCAAGCGTCTCCAATAATGGGCACCAATAGTTTTTGGAATAATTTCTGAAAAAATGAGTATGGACAGAGTGAGGATACCGGACATTATAGCCACCCATTTACTGCCCAAAATATCATACGTCACTGCACCTACACCCGCCGCTCCAACCGTATTGGCGATTGTGTTTAAAGAAAGTATTGCTGCTAGAGGACGATTGATATTCTCATTTAACATATCTAATAATTTCCCGGATGTTGGATGTTTTTTGATTAAGACATTGATAAATGAAGGGCTCATTGAAAGCAAAACAGATTCAAGTAGAGAACATAGGAACGAAACGCCCAGAGCCAGGAAAAAGTACAGAAATAGTGCTGACATATATATTGAATTTAGGCTGTGGTGGAATCAGACTGCAATGTCATTCGACGGAAATATATTAGCCAAGGAATATAAATCAATCCCATTAAAATATATTTTATATGCAACTGTCCATACACATCCGGTGGTATAAATTCATTCATAATGATTCTTTCCTCCGAAGAATTACCATTGGAATATTTATAATTATAAATAATACAATTCCAACCAATTCAATATTGAAAATATACCAAGGCCATTCACCGAAAACTAAAGGACTCTCTGTGGGTGGACGTTTCATTAAATACATATAATTTGCATCTACCAGCCAATCCACTAACCACACAGGCCAGATAATTATATTTGACAAGATTAATGTTCGTAATATTGCTCCTTTGCGACAACGATAACCATCGACAACTGCCAGCCAAAGGCAGACCAGAATGATCATTGCATGGTGTGCATTAAATAAAAAAACACCTAAATAATTATCAAAGTCTGTCATATCAGGTGCCAGCATAGATTGAAACGCACCGCCTAATCCCCAGAAATATGTTATCTCATATAAATATTTACTTGGTTTAATTAGCAAATAGATTGCAAAAAATAATGATATATGACAAAAATGAAGAGGAAGATCTAATGACAATGTCAACTCTCGTACTTGCATGCGATTCCAATAATCAATAGCCTCTTGACCAATCATGAAAACAATCATTGAGATGACAACCATCTTGCGCTGATTTTGATTTAGGATTTTTATTCCTAATAATGGAACTGCAATCCAAAGGACCAACCACGCAAGTAAATAACTCACGTGGAGGCTGTCAAATAGCTGGAGTCCCTGAAGTTTTTGATGTACGTCGATACTTGAGTCCAAATGGTAAATAAACGATAGCAAAATGAAGAAGACCCGCTATTTCGAATCCAATTAAATGCTCTGGAAAATCGCCGATGACAAACGGATTTTCTGCAATTGGAGGTGCACAGATGTACATATAATTGGCGTCAATAAGCCAATTAAATCCACCAATAATCGGTAAAAGTAACTGGGACCATAGAAATATTCGCCACCAGGAGCCTATTCGTGGTTTGAATCCAAGAAACATTGTGCAAAATAACGCACTGAAAATAATTCCACCGTGAGAAACATAATATTCTATGAATAATAGCCCATCTCTTCCTTGAGTAAATTCAGGAGTAAGGAAAGAATGAAATGCTCCTGGAATACCCCAGTAATAAAGTAATTCATACATCCATTGCTTACGGTAAAACATAATGACACCGGAAATAATGGCAGCGAGCCCACACATATGCAAAGGTAAATTATTGTAGATATCCCAACCTTTTAGATATGAAACATAGGGATGAATAAGAATTGATCTGGCTATAAGTATTATTCCTGTAACAGTAGCTAAAACTGCTATCTGTTTAGTATTCATCTTTTTAGCAGCAAAAAGAAGTCCCCATATAATCAATGTTGACCAGATGACGGTCTGCCACCAAAGAACACTTAAAGGTTCAAGAATTTCGTGTTGTGCAGTCAAAAGTTAAATTATTTAAAGTTATTCAGTTTTGGATTTGAGTAACATTATTGTTAAAAGAAAGCAATGCTTTCCTCCTACTTTTACTGAAACTACACATGAGATATAATGTAAAACAATTTATGGGTAAAACTGGGTGAAAATATAAAATTTGTTAAAAGATAATATACAATATGTTTTTAATAAATGTTCATGTTCTTAAATAATATGAAAAATTTCTTGCCATTATGTGGGGTAGATCACATAAACATATTGCAATGAACGGTTACATTTCAAATGCGGGAGGCGGACACACCTCCTTGGTTAATCTAATTCACTAACCTCCATTGTCTGCCTCCCCATCTTTTTATTTACAATCATTATTACCATGTAATACTCATAATTTTGTTCGTTTAACAATATTTTTTTCCACATCATGTTGATAAAATAAAATGGGCCTCAACTTTTTGTCAGAATATAACTGCAGTTGGTCAGTGCGGTGGGGTGAACCCGGTTGGCTGAAATTTCCATAACCCAACACACCATTGGCACGGATTGAATCACCGAATTCCACCACGGATACGTAGGTATCACCCGCAACAATGAACTGTTTATTATCTTTTCCAGGATAAAAATAAGACGTCCGGAAAACACCGTAGGGATCACCGGGAGCGCCGTTGGCCGGCAGGTCCAGGCTGTCACGCTGGAGGCGGAATACTGCACCCCAGAAAACATCCAAACGGCCATATTTCTCTTTAACCTCTTTTGCGGCACCAAATAGTTTATGGACAGCCATGTCTCTGTTTTTTAATCCATCCGGCCTTTGCGTTGGACTGCGTTCATGCCATTGAAGAGCAAAATCATCGGGGAAATTCATATCATCCACCCATGTTTTAAATAATACACTTCCACGACTGGCATTATCTGTTGTGCGATCCCAGCGCTTAAGCACACGGACAGCATCTTTTATTTCCTTGTCCCGTGCTGTGGATGCTGCATCTAAAAGATCATCCAAAAGTCGGTCTGCTAATTCCATATGTGTTGAAAATTTGTATTCCACCAATTCATCATAAGAGATGCTATCATCCTCGTTCAGCATCCTGGCCGAGCGCTGGGCCCGAAAACCCATTTTTCGTGGTGACATATAACTGGGGTAATCATCGGCGTCTATTTCTTCCGGAAAGGTGGTGGTCCACGGCGGGTCATTGGCGTTCTGTAGCCAGCCGCTTTCGGGGTTCAGCACCCGGGGTAAATCTTCGTAGGGATGGTGATCATTCCATAATGTCGCCGAAGTATTTCCCGGAACAACCCCAGACCAGTCATAATCTCCTGCCGGACGCTGTGGAGTCTGCCCGCCAAACAGGTGTAAAATATTCCCGGATTTATCTGCATACATAACTGTGAACATGGGTGTCTGTAGATCTTGCAGGCTAGCTTCGAATTCTTCCAGGTTTGTTGTTAAAGCCATATTCCAGCGTTCTGTGAAGATCTGACTGGCGTCCAGGGCAGCAACGCGTAATGCCAATGCGTGCTTCTCATCCTCTTTAACCACCGGCCCGTGGATAGATCTCTTTACCACTAATATTTCTGTTCGTGAGGAATCGCCTTCCTTGATGTGTAATTCAATTGAATCCACTGCAAAGGGTCTGATTACACCATCATAATCATAACCGCCATCAGCAAGTGTTAGCTCATAGAGATCAGCACCATCGTGTGTATTCACTGTATGTGTCCAGCCGAGGTGTTCATTGAACATGATTCCCAATGCAGGTGAACCGACAAGACTGGCACCATAAATATTGGCATCAGGTAAATTTAAATGAACTTCAAACCAGGTGAATAAATCACCCCAGTACAAATGTGGATTTGCCACCAGCATGGCATGCCCCGATACTGATCTTGATGGCGAAACTGCCCAGGCATTGGAACCTTTTTGATCTGACCATGATTTTGCATCTTCCTGTAAATCATCCGGGCTGATGACAAAGGTATATTGGAGCACCCGCAGCGCATGGGCCATGAGGTCTTCCATCGTAATGGGTAATACCACCTCAAAATCATCACTAATATTTTCCGGGTGTTTTGCAGCATAGTCATTGACACCTACAATATAACTTTCCAACATGGACTTGCTGGGATTAATCTGTTCATCAGCCCATTGTTTAGCCCGCGTCGGAACACCATTGGTCCACATCCATTTATCACTGTTTAAAAAATTCTCTCCCCAGTATTCAGCGCCGCGGCCGCGGGCCTGGCCGTACAAACGCAATAAAAGGTCTCCATGTGCGTGTGCCTGGGCCCAGCCGTAGGCATAAAAAAGATCGTCAGGATTTTGGGCATAAATATGGGGAATTCCGTATTGATCCCATAGGATTTCGACATCTCGCTGTGGATCTTCACACGAAATGAAAATAAAGATTAGAGAAATGATTAATAAAGAAATTCGCACTACAATCGATAAATAATTACTGTGAATATAAAAAAACCAATTAAGATATCGATTATATTTCTTCGTAATTATATTATAATATATAAGGATTTATGGGTACAACATTATGGCAGATATTTACAGACAAACGGCTTTTATAATTACAAAAGTCTGATTATGGTTATAGATATATTAAAAATTATATTCATTTTCATCTGGAAAAATGACAACTTTTAAAAAAATGACACTGGGTATTTTAATCAATAATAAATCATCCATTTCAACAATATAATAGCGTCCATCCGGTAATTCATATTCTCCCATGACAGTTCCATGTTTTTCAGAAAGTTCCTCCCACATATACTGCCGCCTGCCACTGAGTGATGATGAGGTATAATCTCTGTCGTTTCCAATAATGCGTATGACTTTACCATCATACAGAGGATAAACCTCATATACAATTTTGACATCTTCTGGTAAATCTGTATCAGATATAAAATAAGAGGTGCAGGAAAACATTAAAGTGAATAAAAGTAAGATGAGTCTTTTCATTATAAAGTTTTTTCAGAGAACACACTCTTTTCGAGCCATGTGTTAAACTGATCCATCTTTTGCGAATATACTAAACACGTTATTTCATCATCTTTCTTTAATTCTGTTAAATGACCCAAGGGTATGGTTTTGGTACTGCGGGTAGACGTTAATGGAATCACAATTCCTTCAGTTTCCTTGCCAAATACATTATCGGCAGATACTACATCTTCTGATTGGCAAATTAATGAAATTGTTTCCACTTGATCACGGCGAATCCAGACAGACCATTTTTCCAAATCCCGGGCACGGCTGAAAGGAATATTACCGCCTACTTCAGCTACCATATCTGCTGTTACACCTTCATCATCCCGTTTAATGCTGATATACGTTTCAGGTACTTTTCCTTCTTCTTTGACCCGTTGAGCAAAAAGCATATTTACTTCTTCATTTTCGGAAAGTCCAATAGCACCTTTACGAATATCAATTTCAGCCCGCAATAATATATGTTCTTCTAGACCATTTCCGTATATCACTTTAAGATCATCTTTTTCTGCCAGCCGGCATAAACTGGGATTGGTATCAATAATCACCACATCTTCTCCCCCACTCTGCAGAGCTGTAGCCAATCTCCGCCCTACAGCGTTGGCACCCAAAATCACCCAACCATACTCGCTTTGACGTTTTAAACCCAAGAGTTTGGCTACGAATCCGCCGGTTAACCCTGCTGATAAAACGGTAACCGCGATCAATAGAAAGACCATAGCCCGTAATTGAGATCCGTCTATGCCGTGTTTTTCCAGTTCAATTGCAAAATAAGACGCCACAGCTGCCGCTACAATTCCCCGGGGTGCAATCCATGCCAGCAATGTTTTCTGCTTAATTGTAAGCTTAGAATTAACCGTGCCGGTAAATATGTTTAATGGGCGAATGACAAACATCAGAATTAAAACAGTATAGATACCTCCCCAGCCCAAAGACCATACAGCGCTCATGCGGACATCGGCAGCCAATAGAATGAACAGCATGCCGATGAGCATCACCGTCATCTGCTCCTTGAATTCCATCAATTCCCGGCGCACGATTGTTTTGCGGTTGCCTACAACCATACCGGCGATGGTTACGGCTACAATACCGCTTTCATGGCTTAATACATTGGAAATCTGGAACAGTGCGAATACCAGGGAAAGAGTGAATACATTTTCCAAACCCTCCGGAACCAGCTTGCGTATGCTCAACAGCCAAGCCATGATAAATCCGCCGATGATGCCAATCAAACCGCCAATAAAAAGACGGCCCAAAATAATAAAGGGGCTTGCAAAAAATGTAAATCCGGATGGACTCACAACCACTTCCAAAGCTACAACAGCGACAATAGCACCAATAGCATCCAATAAAATTCCTTCCGCTTCCAAAACGGTGGCTACAGATTGGCGGAGTTTGATGCGGCGCAGCAGCGGTGTTATAACCGTTGGACCTGTTACAATTACTAAAATTCCGAATAAAATCGCAGTGTTCCAGTCCCAATGCAGGAAAACCTTTGCTGTTAATGTAGCACCAATTGCGGTCACCAAGGCTCCAATGGAAATGAGTTGGCGAATGGTCCGTCCCTCCTGGCGCAACCGGGCAAGGCGCAGGTTCATTCCACCTTCAAATAGAATCACTGCTACTGCAAATCCTACGAGCATAGGTAGAGCTTCACCCAACAATTCAGGGCGAATAATATTCAAACCATCGGGTCCCATCAAGACACCCACAGCTAACAATAAAACAATACCCGGGATTTTTATATGTCGAGCTATCGTTTGGGCAATCATACCCATAGCGAGTGCAATAGCAATGGTAAATGCAGGTGAATTCATTATTTATTATTGGATAAGTAGAAAAATGTGCGCTGTCTCACGGGAGGGAATATACTGTATATGTTACTATAACATCGAGGGCGACGTTGCGGAGTCCCATTCAAACTGGTTTAGGATAAAGATTATGAAACGACCTAATTCCGAATTTTAATCTTTAGCCCTCTCCATCTCAAGTAACCGGGGCCGGATTCGAACCGGCAGGGTATTACAAAATTGATTTGTATTTCCCATTAATAAATTTTTTAATTAATTTTGAGTAACGATATAAACTATAAGGAGAATTAATATGCCTATTACTACAATTAAAATTGTCCGAGGCGTTTTCAGCGAGGAGCAGAAATCTGAAATGATTCAAAAGGTTACCGAGGCTATGGTCGAAGTAACCGGTGAAGAAAAACGTAACGGCAACTGGGTTATCATCGAAGAAACAAATCCTGGAGAATGGGCAATCGGAGGTAAACCCGTCGGCCTCCCAAAGGGATAGGATGAAATAAAAATGGGGGCAGTAATTAAATCGCCCCCAAAAAGGGTATTACACAGGTATTACAATCCCCTGTCAAAACATGGCATATTTTGGCATTTTTTGGCAAAGTGAGGGATAAGAAAAAACCCCCTAAAAAAGGGGGTTTCTCGACGAGTACCCGGGGCCGGACTCGAACCGGCACGGCTTTACAGCCAATGGATTTTAAGTCCATAGTGTCTACCAATTCCACCACCCGGGCAGCTGGAGGCGTCGATCGGATTCGAACCGATGAATGACAGTTTTGCAAACTGCTCCCTTAGACCACTTGGGTACGACGCCATAATTCTAATTTATTTTGAAAAAAAGCCCACGAATTTAAAGAGCATTTTTACACAAATCTGAATAATAATTCACGAATTGCTTCCACTTTTATTTCCAATGCACGGATGACTTGATTTTGCAGCCATAATTGCACCGATAGCGATAAAAAGCCGGCAATCATAATGATGTACAAATACTTGATGTGTTTTTCCATGAAAGCTCCTTTAGGTTAATATATCTTTAGTGTAGTTTACGATATGGATTTGGTCAAATTAAACATGTATCAGCGCCTCCGGGATTTTGAAGTTCCTTCATCTATATTAGACGAAATATTTGCAAATGAAGGAGATTTAGAGGTCCTTGAATCCAATTGGAAAGAACTGGAAAATAACGGTATGAGTGGCGACGAGATTGCTGCTGAAATTGCTAAAATGATTTTTGAACAGCTCGATATTTCTCCTGATCAATTCACAGAAGAAAATGAATAAAAAGTAACCCTGCTCTTTTCTTTCTTTTCAGGTAATATTAAAACCTTTTGTTTTTGGTTCTTCTTTAGCTCCCGCAACACAGCCTGGCCAGCATTCAAAAGTTTCTTTTCTAAAACAGGAGCATTAATTAAAACCGAATACAGTTTATCATTCTCGTTACGAATTGCCTGCAAACCATAAGCTCGGGGAACATCCATCATATAATATTCATGATCGGACTTAATCACCCATTCAGTTCGGGTGCAAAGTAAATTATAACGCTCCATAATATCCTGATTAAATATAGTGTCCTTAGCGGATACGCTTACGGCTAAAATAGATAATATAATCAGAATTCTTTTCATTCAACTCCCATGCTTCTCATAAATGCATCAGAATTTGATTCCCTGCCGAGAAATTCTTTAACAAGTGATAGAGGTTCTTCCGTTCCGCCTTTTTCCAAGATAATTTTTCGGTAACGCATACCCTGTTCCTCATTCATGATTCCTTTTTCTTCAAAAATGGAAAACATATCTTGAGCATACACTTCAGACCATTTATAGCCGTAATAAGCAGCACCATAGCCATTCAAATGTCCAAATGCCGCTTCCATATGCGTCCCTTCCTGGTAAGGATAAAATGTAATTTCATTTTGTAGCTTTGTAACTATATCGGTGGTTGATTTATCACCATCGGGATTATAACCGTCATGAAGTGTAAAGTCCAAAACACCGTAATATACTTGCTGAAGTGCTTTGGTTCCGGAA
>Ga0208406_1000242_pt1 | contig 22787 bp, 19 predicted proteins | sample ETNtaG_15_FD_185769 | JGI IMG/M metagenome (GOLD analysis project Ga0208406, IMG submission 185769) | Marine microbial and viral communities from oxygen minimum zone, Eastern Pacific Ocean - ETNP201302PF89A (SPAdes) (version 2) | ecosystem: Environmental > Aquatic > Marine > Oceanic ...
AAGCAATTCGGGACAATGACTGCCCTGACGATCTTCTATTCCTTCCTGTCATCTGTATGGGTCTTGCCAAGTATCTTGGTGCTTTGGGCCAGATACACCAATCTTGGAAAGGGGAATGATGAACAGCAAGACCAAGATGATGTAGAATAATAATAATCAGGCTTCTTCATCCGGCTTCTTTCAATATTGTCAGCTGACTAGATTGGAGCCAAATCTAATTCACCACTCCAAATGTCAAGACCTCTAAGCCTACACGGGAATTTCTGGCCTAAAGACAAGATAACAGCGTCATGTTCTTTCACGTTCTCATCGATTAGATGTAGTCCAAATTCATCAGTAGCTAATTGTCTTCCATCTCCCAATTGGCTGACATGTAATTTACCTCGAATTGCTCCATCATCCAATAAGTCAAGGGAAATCCAAGGATTACGAAGTCCAACAACCCTAGCAGGCCATTGCTTTAGTTCGAGAGCATCATCCGAATCTTTTATCGAATCCAAAGTTCCTCCTCTCAATAAATGTAAATGGAAAGCATTTGCCACCAATTCCCATTCAATCTTTTTTGCTTCTTGACTATTGGCCGTACATTGTTCTGAAATCTTGATTGTTTCTTTTTCTGAATAAATCCATTCTTCATCTTTCAGGAAAGATTTGAGTTGACGATGAACAACCAAATCAGCATATCTTCGAATTGGGCTTGTGAAATGAACATAAGCATCCAAATTCAATCCAAAATGTCCTAGATTGTCTGGTGAATATACTGCACGTTGTAAAAGATAGAACAAGCCATGGTCGACGACTCTTCGCGTAGCATTTTCCAAATTACTGGCTTTTTCTTGAGCTTCCTGTAGAGAAATCAGAATATCCTTTCTTGCTTCAGGATCTAGAACATTTTTGAGATATTGAGGGACTTCATCTTGGTCATCGGAAACTTCCAGACCACTGATTTGGACATTTCCACTTTGAGCCCAGTCACCCAACATACTTGCCAACTCCGTTTCTTCCGATTGTCCAAATTTCTTTACACTTGGCATTGGGAGTTCAATATCAATTTCCATAGCTTCGAATTTTGCATTCAATTCTTCAACTTCTGGCGCGTCTGGTGGGGCATGGCATCTCCACGGTAATGGTGCCTTTTCTTTACCAAGCATAATTCCAATCGAATTATTGGTGGCAACCATAAATGTTTCAATCATTTTAGTTGCTTTATTCGGCCACTTGACATTCACACTTATTTCATCATCATCGACTCTAGGTCGCAATTCTGCAGAATTCAAGTTCAATCTAATTTCATTTTGACGTAATCCTTCTGCTAAGTCCATCATATGTTTGAAACGAGGGTTTTCGAGAGCATCATCATAAGATAAATTTTCTCGAACCTCAATAATACTTTCAAAAGCCGATACTTTACCAATAGTCCAATCATCTTCTATTTCCATGGAAACAGTCATTGCTAATCTGGGAACTTTGGCTCTTAAGGAACATAAATCATCAGATAATCTTGAAGGTAGCATCGGTAGAACGGCATGAGGTAAGTATACTGAGGTCGCTCTAGCTTGAGCTTCTTCATCTAAGAGCGTTTCAGGCTCGATGTAATGTGCTACATCTGCGATTGCAACCCATAAGGTCGGTTTTCCATTTTCTTCGATTAAACAGACTGCATCGTCAAAATCTTTTGCAGTTTTTGGATCAATTGTTACAAAAGGCAAATGTCTCAAGTCAACTCGTCCCTCTTTCAGAGCATTATCGGCATCAACGTCAGGTATTCTTTCAGCAATATCTGATAAGTGAGAATCATAATCTCTACCGAAAGGATTTGAATTGTTTAAACGTAAATGATTTAATCTTAAATCCAATAATTGAGTTGCATTAATTCGCTTTGATTTCATCAGTAGAAGAGCGATTGAAGGCAAGGAATCCCGGAATCTCAATCCAGAACATGTATCTGCAAATGTTGTTGCATCTTTAATCAAATCATACGCTTTCCATTTGAGGATATATTCGCTTTCAGATAGAGAGAATTCTTCTGGTAATTTCTCATTAGATATTATTGCAAACCAGACATCTTCGATTAACCTATATCTTTTATTTTCTTCATCAGGCAATTGTCCAGTAAGAGGAATTTCTTCAGTGGGTGAATATGTATTGAAGAAATTACGCCAATGTCGAATACTAGCTTCGATTTCATTGATTTCATTTGGTTTTCTTAGAGTAAAATTAGATTTTTCTTGATAGAGAAACCACTGTCTTCCTTTCTTAGAATGTGCTAAGATTTCATCTATTTTACTTTTCAATTGCTTGGATTCTTTATTATCCAATTTCAATTTTTCTTTTTCAACTATAAAAGAATTAATTTTTCCACAATCCCAGAGATTATCCCATAGTTCTTCATTGTTACCAAACTTAGTGGAGATTCTTCTCCACAGTTTTTCATCAGGTGGAACCTGAGTTTTTTTCTTGTGTTTGGTTTGAGACATTAGTGACTAAAAAGTGCAGGTTTCCTCGTCCGGCCTGTCTTAAGAGAGTAAGAACGGTGAAGCAATCAACCAAATTCCAATCAGGGTCCCCCCAATGATATTGAGCCAGAATACGTTTGGCCAATATTCTTTAGGTCTCCAATCGAAATGCTTCCGACTCCAAAATTTCTGTTTGGCCCAACAATATCCCACGTGCACCAGTACGACTAGGCCTAATGCAATCTTGATAATTGGAGGAATCGTGATGTCGTCCATATTCTACTGACGCCTTTGTTTAATTTAATACTGTGGTTGTTCATATTGAAAAGCTTATAAATTTGTGATAGAATAGTATCCTATGGAAAACAACGCATTATACGTCTCTGTTGGGTTAATCTTACTACTCGTTTTCCTCCTGTTCAGCATCATCGCATCTGGGCGTTTATGGGCACTGAGTTGTTGGGGAGGCATTGTGTTCGTAGTTGCCTGCATAATAATGGCGTTAACTAAGCCGGAAGACGATTAATTCTAAGGCTTCCTCATCCGGCTTCTCTTAGAAAACCCTAAAAGCATGATGACTCTGTGACCATGATGAGATTCCCCCTGCTGCTACAGTTTACCCGACCTCCTTTCAGCGGCTGGAATCACGCGCTGGTGTTTCTGGCACTTGCCTACGCTACGCTGATTAGTCTGTCTGTGGAGGGGCTGGAACAGACCCATGGAGGCACATCTTGTGATAATTCATGCCATAACGGCCACCATGATGAAGAATACGAAGGCTACATTGTTGTCAGTAGTCTTGTGGTACCTGAACTCGAAGTAGGAGAGGAAGGAACTATACTGGCTGAAATCTGGAACGATGCTGAGGGTATTCGGGACCAGTATACACGATATGAGCGCGTTGATTATATCCTCAGTACGGAGAATGACACCCTGGAGATAGATAACCCTTCCGACTATATCATCAACTTGAGGGAAGGAGAAGGAAATAGCCGCATTCTGGAGTGGAGCGTCACCGGGTCCCAGGCCGGCAGTGATACCCTGATACTGCTGCTTGACGGGAGTAATGACCATGATGATGGTTTCAATGTCCTGACAGACGCCAGACAACCTTTTCAGGTCACTACTGAAAGGGCAGACGTCATGCTGGCTGAAAATGATATTGAGCTAAATCCAACAGCTCCGATTCAGGGACAGGCTACTACGTTGGACGTGGTCTTGCAGAACCTGGGTGGTAATGCGATGTGTAACTTGGCTCTCTACATAGATGAGGAAAACGTGCAGGGACTGTTAGAACGAAAAGTGGGATTAATCCTGGAGAATGGCGCCAACCTTGATCTCAATTTCAGCTTTGAGACTGCAAATCAGGAACTTGGCAGCCACACCCTCATCCTGCAAGCTGAGAATATTTCACCAGCAGATTCTAACTTGGGGAATCATCGTCTTGAGGTACCACTGCAATTATTGGAGCGAGGGAACCTGCAGGTCACTGGACTGACAGCAGCACCCACCTCACCTATGGTCAGCGACACGGCCACTGTAACAATCAACGTCTGGAACGAAGCACCTTACAGCATAGATACATTCCTTCGCCTGACGCTAGTTAACCCCTTCGGGAATAGCAGTCAGGAAACAGAGGTAGCGTTATCTCTATCTCCAGAAGATATTGTCCCGGTTCAGGTGGAATGGACCATCGACTTGCCCTACCCCTCGCCTGGCACCTCCATTCTAGAGGCCCATATTGATCCCGGGAACAACATCCCTGAAACAGACGACGATGATAATAATTTCAGTATTGAGGTTACAGTGCGTGCCCGGATACCACCAGTCGAATTCCAACTGCTCGCTAACGCTACCGTGGTGGAGCCGATGCCATTGTTGGAGGGTGACGTGGTCCTCATCAGGGTGGCCATTGCCAATCTTGGACTTGAGACCGGTCATTCCAACCTCACTGCGATTCTGTACCCGGAAACGGGCCTGCCAGTCACCCTAGGCCGGCTTCCTTTGGAAATCGCTTCTGGTGGCTATATCGAAGCACTACTAGATTGGAATACTCATGGTTGGTTAGGTGAGGTCCAGCTCGTCCTAGAGGTCGATGCCCATCCCGAGGAGGATCGTCTAGACAATAACCAGCTGACTCTGGAGCTTCAGGTCTATAGTCCCCCCTCTCTCTTCTTCGCTCCCGAGACCCTCATATTACAACCCATTCCCGTGGCAGAACACTTTCCCGTGTGGCTAGAAGTAGAGTTGAGTGAGCTGAATCACACACCTGTAGCAGGTCATATCTGGTTGATCATGCCGGATGGCAATCGCACTGGAACGGAATTCGTAATGGAAGGAGGAGAGACCCAGGTCCTGAACCTGACCTTCCTCCCCCTGCCGGGGGAAGAAACCTATAGATTGGAAGTAGAAGCTCCGGGCTCGGCCAATGAACTCGAGTTCGACCTTCTATCTCTGGCGCCTGAAGAACAATTGCAATTGTCCAGTGTCACGCTTTCACATCTTGCACCTCGAGCGGAAACACCAATCACGATAACCCTGCTGACTGAATGGGAGTTATCTTTCTCCCATCAGGTACGGCTGGAACTGTGGCTTGACCCCGACAACGACATTTCACACCAGCTCTTTGATCGGCAGTTTACCTTGCAACCAGGTAACAACACCATCTCCTGGAGCGGACTGCTGCCGGCAGGGGAGCACATTATCGAAATGAGAGGAGTACTGCTCCTAGAAGAGGAAAACTTGACCTTGGAGCCGAAACGCATTGCTTTCGTAGTAGGAAGTTCTAGCGCAGAAGCTACGGTCGTGTTCACACCCGGTCTCATCATTGCAACTGCCGTGACAGGAGTGTTCTTGGGGGGCGCTTTATTTCTGAGCCGAAAGTAGATATGGGGCAGCCATCAAGGCCTAGGAGAGGAAGAATACAGGACTATTTCTGGCTATCCATGATGCTCGTGGTTGCATTAGCAACCGTCGTGAGTACAGAAGGGTTGCAGGCAGAAGATGAACAGACCAGCGAAGATACAAAAGCATGTGACAGTTGTCATAAAATTTGGACACCTCCGGAACTGGTCCTCACCACACCGCGAGAAATCCCGGTTAATTCCACCTTCGCAATCTATGGCACTGTACTGAACCACGGCCAGCCACTAAAACCAGAAGACAGATATGATGATGGTTACCCTCACAGTACAGGAGGGGTGGGGGTAGCTCTGGACCCGGGAGAACTAGCTCTTGAATCATTGCCACTACAAGAGCTTGGACAGTTGGTGAAAGGAGAAGACGCAACTGCCAGCTGGTCCCTGGCTACTGGGTCCAGCGAGACAGAAGAAACTCTGATAATGGAACTGACAGGGACTGCATATTTCTCTCATAACACACCTCAGAAAGACACCTACCAATTCAGACAATACATGGCATCAGAATCAGTGATTGTGAGAGATGTGCCACTGCGTGTTTCTACACCCCTGATGGTCTTCACGGCAGACAAACCATCAACTTATGAACTACTACTCTGGAGCGAAGGGGAAACCTTGGAGAATGTGACTTTTGGGGCAGTTTATTCCTCTGAAATAGATGTTAACGTGAATATCAATGAGTTTCGTCTGGAACCTGGTAAACCGATTACGGTGAGTCTTGATCTTAGTGCCTCTCAGAATATCACTGTCCTTCTTCCTGTTCAGTGGGTGAATGAGGACGGACATGTAGAGATTTTCAATCTCACCCTGGCATCTCTTCCCGTTCCCCGTTCAGAACAGGAAGATACTTTTCAACTTTTTGGCCGGACAGCTGGCCTACTCTGCCTTGGACTGCTGGTCGTCTCTGCAATTTCAGGAGGTTATCCAGAATTAAGGCAATATCTGGATGATGTTTTCTCACAGCGTGGGCTGAATCGTGTTCAATTCCATGGCTGGATATCTTTGGGATTGTTACTACTGGGTCTGTTCCATGGACTCCACGCAGTACTGGGACCATATTCCAGTCTCGGATGGAAAAATTGGGGCTTGCACCTCTGGCTTGGATGGGGGGCGTTGCTGTTGTTTGGGTTGCTTACCCTGCATGGCTACTACATGATTCCCTATATTCGCCGTCGCAGCCCTAGCGAATGGAAGATTGTACATCAGAGGATACTCACTGTAGCTGCAGTTCTAGTAGTGGCCCTACATGCCATTCTGGTAGGGACCGACAAAATGCTAATCTACGCGTCTTTGGGGGTTATTGGAATAATTGTTCTTGGGGTGGCGGGCCGGTACTGGTATCGGGGTGATGCGCGTCGCCCTGAATAGCTCACCGTTACATCATTATAAGTTACGTAAGCTTTGACGTAATCAAGGGCCAAAGGAGGAAAGGCGGCGGCACTATAGCCTTCATCGAGGAGTTATAGGTCCTAACGGCGCCTATTTTTTCTAGTTTTAATCCGACCTCGTAAATGTAATATTTGGTCAAGCAGACCGTCTTCACTAGTAATATGATACATTATCATTGCTGTACAGCAACCGAGAATAAAAAACCCAGAAAACAGAAACGACAAGATTAAGACTATGTTAAATTCTAGATAAACATGACGCCAAAGCAGCTTGTAATTCAAAACAACAGGAATAGCAAGACACAAGGTGCAAAGTCCTATTCGGAGGTTAGAATTCATGGCTCAGACTTCCTCATCCGGCTTGTCTTAAGCGAATTCCTAAAAAGAAGGCATTATTACCATATTATGCGACCGTTTCATCTCGCCTTTCCTGTTGATAATCTGGATAAAACTCGTGAGTTTTATACTACCATACTAGGATGCAAAGAAGGCCGCAGTTCAGATCGCTGGATCGATTTTGATATGTATGGCCATCAGGTAGTAGCACACTTGGTTGATGAGCTTGAGACTGTCCAAACTAATCCGGTTGACGGAGATAACGTCCCAGCCAGCCATTTTGGTGTAATTCTCGAGATAAATGATTGGAATGAGTTAGCCAAACGTCTGACCGAGTCTGGGATAAAATTCATCATAGAGCCCCATATCCGTTTCAAAGGTGAATCTGGTGAACAAGCCACCATGTTTTTCTTGGATCCGTGCGGAAATGCTCTTGAATTCAAATCTTTTAATAGTGACGGCATGATATTTGCCAAGTAATCTATGGAATCCCAAACATTAATCTTCGTGTTTGCAGCAATAATGTTCGTTGCAGTCGCTATGTTTGGTTATATTCCTATGAGTTTAGACCTGTCGTCCATTCGTTTAAAACAATTGACTGCAATAGGAGCGGGCGTTTTGATTGGTTCAGCTTTTCTTGTAATAATTCCAGAAGCTTTAGAAATTTTTGAAGGCCATGAAGAGGAAGAAGAAAAAGAGGGCGAAGAACATGAAGAGGGAGAAGAGAGCCATGTTGAACCATCGACAATGGGTTTAGCAATATTGGGTGGTTTTGTATTGATGCTTCTACTGGAAATATTCGGACTTCCTCATGCCGTTCATCATGATGAAGATAAACATCTATTGGGTCTTTCGGCAACAATTGGATTGATAATCCATGCTGCTGTAGACGGCCTTGCAGTTGGAGCTTCGGTTTCAAGCAGCACTGAAACGGGTTTGATTGTATTCGTTGCAATAATGCTTCACAAAGGACCAGCGGCTTTTGGCCTTTCCTCCTTTTTACAACACATCAAGATCGATAAGATGAAATCACAAATGTATCTGCTTCTATTTGCTTTATCTTCACCGATAGTAGCAATTCTATCTTTTTTTACATTACAGGATTCCACCTTTGCTACCGACGATAACATAGGCCTAGCTTTGATGTTTTCAGCAGGCACTTTTATCTATGTTGCAACGGTCGATGTCCTTCCTGAAGTCCATAGTCATGATCATGAAAATGAGGCACCCACTTGGTTTGTGATTTTTGGCATGATTTTGGTATTTTTGACAACCCTAATCTCTCACGGTCACTAAAATCACCTTGCCGGTTGCTTTATATCGATGATTCTGTGCTTGTAGAATATGGAAGGATATTGCGTAAAGTGCAAACACAAGAGAGAAATAGAGAACGGAAACGAGGTTACAATGAAAAACGGTCGCAAAGCAATGAAGGGATCATGCGGCACCTGTAGCACCGGAATGTACCGTATTCTTGGTAAAGCATAATTTCAAGTAGCGAATCATTTTTTTAGCTACTAGATAGTGGATACGCTCCCAAATTAAGGTGCTTTTCTATACTAATAGCACGATTGCAAGTAAAATTACACCTGTTAGAATTTTAATCAAGACTCCAATCAAGAGATATCCGAATATTGTATTTTTTTCCTCAGACATTACTGAATCTTCAATAAGTTTCACGTTCCTCTGGTTTGATTTCCACGCGGCATCAAATAAATCACCTATAATCGGTATGCACCCAATAACAAATTCCAGAGCCACATTGCCGAACATTCGAATAATGGTGGCTTTTGGCATTCCCATCTTAATCCCAGCATGCATAATGTAGATAGAAAGCACTCCTCCGATTAGATCACCTCCGCCAGGAATAAGGCCGATTATGGGATCAATGCCTATTTTGCGTTCAGTACCTGGGATAGTGATAGCCTCATCCAAATTGTGACTGAGTCTCTTCAAACGCAGCAATTTTTCTTCATTGAGTTCCTTTTGTTCGTCATTCATTTTGGTCTTTCCTTTGTTCATTCAAGAAATTCTGAATTCTGTTCCTTAGTATGCCCTCAACCTTACTTTCCTTTTTTATACTTATCGTCGATTTAAGCCATTCTTTCATTTCAGGATTGATTATACTATAAAATATGTTTCTTCCAATCCGTTTCTGATTTATTATCCTAGCATTTGATAGCGTGGCAAGATGTCTTGATACGGTGGTCTGATCTTTCCTCGAGATTCGGGTCAGATCAGTTACATTGTGCTCTTTGATCATTAAAGTTTGTACTATTTTCAATCTGGTTTCGTTTCCCAGAGCCTTGAAAACGAGAATATTCATTAATTATATGTATATATGCACATATATTAATATAAGCCCACAAAAATAACCTAACTTAGACCGGCAGCCGCAATGAAAGCGAGCATTGCAATACCCATTCCCTGTTTGAGATTCTTCTGGCCTCCAAAATAGTCCTCCTGCTTTGCATTGTAAATTCCAAAAAGCATGGTTCCGTTGGCCAAGGTTATTCCCCCCAAGTAAGCATTGGAGGCCATACCATCGAATTGATCCATTGCAGTATAGCTCAGTCCGATAGCAATTAACAGGAATAGAATGGCCACCCTCATGGAATTTTCAATTCCGATACTGGCTGGAAGAGTACGCCTGTCCCTATCACCTTCCAGATCCTGTATGTCCTTGATAATCTCACGGGTTATCGTAGCAAGAACTGCCAGACCAAACATCCATAGAGTAGGCCCTGGGTCGTTAACAGCCATTCCTGCAAACAGGAATACTGCACCCGACATCAGGCCGACAGTAATATTGCCCGAGATTCCAGCCGCCTTCAGTCCGTTTTCGTACGCAGTTAGTAGTAGTATTCCGATTAATGCGATAACAAAGGGCATTTTATTCTCAAGAGCAAAAAGGAGTATCAGGAGTCCCGAGCCCAGAAGTGCCTGTGCATATATTGAGGCCGTATCGGCGGAGATGGACCCTGAAGGTATTGGCCGTTCGGGGTGGTTCTCCTTGTCAGTTTTCCGATCGTTGTAATCATTTAGTGCATTACCCCCACCGACTAGTATCATTGAGCATACGCAACAGATGGCGACTTCAATCTGGAAGTCCATGATTTCAGGTCCAGCTGCAATGAACGACCCTGCGATTACTGCTATTGCAGTCAGAATCATATTCCCGGGTCTGGTTAGAGCAAGATATGGGTTCATGCAACACGACTTCCTAGTTCACAATCAGGGTCAGGTTTCAAAAGACGAACGGTACCATCCTTTTCCACACCCCCAAGGACTAGAATCTCTGACATTAGTGGGCCTATTTGCTTAGGTGGGAAGTTGAAGACTGCAACCACATCTCTACTCAGTAATTCTTCCTTCGTGTAGTTCGTAATCTGTGCAGATGTCTTACGGATACCCAAGGGGCCAAAATCTACTGTCAGGATGTAAGCTGGTTTTCTGGCCTCTGGGAAATCCCTGACATCGACTATCCTCCCGACCCTCATGTCGACTTTGATAAAATCATTCCAGTCAATCGTCTCGCTCACAGGGATGTATCAAGCCACCAATACAAAGTCTTTTATCCAAAAAACGGGATAATAGCCTATGACCAATCATCTTTTTGAACCTTATAGCAGTTATAGACAATATTCTATAGAGGAAATGCAAAAACGGTCAAAGGAATTCTTGAAGGGAATTGTAAGAAGGCGAACTGTCAGGGATTTTTCTGATAAGCCTGTTCCTAGAGACATAATCGAGAACTGTATCAAGGCTGCAGGGAGTTCACCAAGTGGTGCCAATCATCAGCCTTGGCACTTTGTGGTGGTTACAGATCCTGACACAAAAACAGATATTCGTAAAGCTGCAGAGGAGGAGGAACGTTTGCTCTATAATAAAAGAGCCTCTAAGGAGTGGCTGGAAGCTTTAGCTCCGTTGGAAACCGACGAGAATAAGCCATTTCTCGAGATCGCGCCTTATTTGATAGTCGTTTTTGCCGAGTCCTACAGTTTGGACATAGATGATAACAAAATCAAGAATTATTATGTTTCAGAATCCGTGGGTATAGCTACAGGAATACTGATCACGGCACTTCACAATGCAGGCCTAGTGACTCTGACCCATACTCCCAGCCCAATGAATTTTCTTCGCCGTATTCTGCGAAGGGGCAAAAATGAACGAGCATTCATTATTCTAGTCACAGGTTTTCCGGCCGAAAATGTGAAAGTCCCGGTCCTAGGAAAGAAGAATTTTGAAGACTACACTTCGTTTATCTAATCCAAGTAGACGTTCAGAATCGGTCTTTCATCCATATGGAAGAAACTGTAGGTGGCCCACCAGGTTATCATATCCAGAGAATTAACTAAATTGTTAGTTCCAGTCGCGTTGTTTCCATACGCTTTGGCTTGAGTGTCCATCCAATCCTCCATCTCCTCTAAAGTGTCACAGGTTTGGTGGTAACACCAGTAGCCGTCTACCAACCCTCCATAACCAAGAGTAATGGTACCTAGATTATCCTGAAAGGACGCATGATCACTTCGGGCAGTAGTGTCCTCGTAGATTATTACTTCAGGTCGATTCTTTTCTAACCACACATCGTATTTCCAGGTACTATCGCTATTATTATCAGATCCAACCAGAATATCCTGCTGCATTGAAACATTGATCGCATCGGCCCCAATCCACTGACTGAGATAAACCATATCTGGCTGGTCGATTTTATTGTAGTTCAGTGAAGGCCCAATGTAAATTCTCATAGGCCATACCTCACTATCTTTAGGATATCCGCCTGTATCGGGTTGTGGGTCAGGATCACAGTTTCCGTCACCTCCATGTTCATCATCACAGGGGGCGCCACCACCACCTGGCCAGTTGACTCCGGCCATGTCAAGATTGATGTAATTCGTTACAGTTACTCCTGGGTGATTATCATCTAACGTCTCGGTCCAATAGTCACTGCCTCGCTTTCCTCCTTCTTCACCGGACCACAGACAGAAGACCATCGTCCTTCGAGTGTCATAGGGCATATCTGCCATTGCTTCGGCTGTAGCTAGCACCATCGATGTTCCCGCAGTGTTGTCGTACGCTCCATATCTTGTCCCGTACGTCCTTGAACCAGTGTCATGCGGATCGACCAGTCCAGCGTTTGTAGGAGGAGCTATATCAAAATGGGCTCCAAATACCAACCATTCATCAGCGTATAGAGTTCCATCTCTAAACCCACAAATATTGTATGCTTCAGGATTCTGATTTCCCAAAACATCAGTCAAATCAAATCTCTGCGTTTCTACGCGAAGACCATAAGCCGTCATTTCAGCAATTAAAAATTGTGCAGCGTCTTCATAGGCTAAATTTCCTTGTCCCGCCCATCGGTCTAAATATCCCGTAGCAAAATCTGGAGGTGCCCCCAAAGAATCATCAGTTATTCTAGCAATGTTGTTGTATACCGTTCGACCATCGACAAAACCAGTAGAGAACAAGCCACCTTCATCTATAGAATATGCTGCCGAGATTGGCCTATCCACAGAGATTCTGATGGGAACAACAGTTGCACCCTTATTTTTGGTCAGATTCAGACTATCAAGTGATGTTCCTTCAGATGGGGCTACTCTGGTAACTGCCATACCATCTTCCTTCATCCCATTCCTATTGACCCATTGATCCCAACTCTCATTTGAATTTCTAATTGGCCAGTTAACTGTACCATATCCAGATAGAAAGACAAAAGTGGAATCAATTCTTGGTGGAGCTAATGAAATCAACTGCTGGGTTTCCCCAATCCTCATATCCAGTACAGTGCCGTTCTGAACATAGTTGGAGACTGGATCAATAACTAAGTTGGGGATGAAAACCGAAAGGTCTTTCTTTGCAGTAATTACAAGCGGCTGGAATTCACCTGCAATCATAGTCCCAGGATTTACCGCAATATCATCAGCTGAGATTCTGTCCGTGCCCTCATTTTCAAGACAACCTGCCAAAGCCGGCATCAAAAACAGAAATGCAATAGCCACCGAATCAAAACGTTTCATTGTTTCTCCAGAAGAGCAGTGATATAAGAGATATCACTCTTCTAGGCAGTCTTCGTGCATACAAACAGGGGGTTCAAAGAATATCTTGTTGCCGACGTTTATCTCGTGCAATCTGAGTACACTATCCTCTCCCAGTTCGATGTCTACTGCAGCTTCAGTACTGGAAGGAAGGTAATCCTCTCCGATATCTCTCAAAGAGAGACGAATATAGTGACCTTCAGGAATCAATATATCCATAGCAAAGAATTCCATTTTGGCAGTAATCTCAACTCCAGGAATGACAGTCTGGTAATCCGTTCCACCTTCGTGATATCTAAGATCCATGATTGCATGCCCCACATGAATGCATTCGTTATCAGCCGAACAATCCTCCATATAGGCGTAGAGAGACCCACCGGAACCCTGAGGGGTTACCTGTAAATGCAATTGAGGCAATCCTCCGAATCTGAAATCATAATCAAAGGTCCCCGTTTCAAAAACTATCCAGTCATCTACGGCTTCCATACCAGGGTAGACAGTTGTTCCGAACCCGCCTTCTTCAATAAGTGTCAAATTTCCCCCGAGGTCAAACTCAACAGTTTTAGAATCAGTTGCAGGATACCGTTCTTCGACCCTCCATTCTCCGCGATTGTTCTGTATCTCAAGATAGAGACTTGGTTTGGGCCCTTTTTCTTGGAGGTAATAGGTAAACCATTCCAGTAGATCCTGCATCCAGTCAAATCTTACCATCTCAGGGTAAGCCTCAGAGCCCCTTCCGGGGTCGGACCGGTCCTTCTGGTAATCAGGTCTATCCGGATAATCGTGATCCCACTGCCCCATCAGAACTTTTGCCTCTATTCCATGATCCAGCAATGTATTGATGGTTGGAACTGCCATATGAGGGTCAACATTCCAATCATGGAATCCTTGCACTATGTATATGGACCCTCTATAATTATTCAGCACCCGATCCAAGAAATATCTTTCTGACCAATAGCTCTCAACGAATTCGTTTCCAGCGAAAACATACCCATTGGTAGCATGGATTGGCCCCAACAAGTAATCTTGACACGCATTCTGTAGATTCTCATCTTCTTTCTCGGAGCTGAATCCATAGGAACCATAAACGACATTGTGCATGAATGGAGCTCTAGCTTCTGATGACCCATTCTTCCACATCAGTTCCCTGACTCCAATCAGTCCCGAGATAGGAACAATAGTCTTCAGGTATTCGTTACCATACATTGCAGCCTGCCAGGGAGTTGAGCCATCGTACGATTTTCCGATTAGGCCAACGTTGCCATTGGACCAATCCTGTGTCCCTAACCACTCCACTGCTGCATTGATTCCCTCTTGTTCAGAGAATCCCATCAGGTCCATACAGTGATTTGACAGCCCAGTTCCACTCACTGAGACCTGAGCAAAGGCAAACCCATGAGGTAACAGATTTTGTAATATACCTACCCCAAGCCAACTACCAGGGGTTGTGATATCTGCCGTTCCTGCAGATTCCTCACCAAAGTAAGGTCCAATCTCAGCAATTACGGGAACCTTCATTCCGCTAGGTACTTCCGGTCTCCAATAGGCTAAACTGATATGTGGGCATTTATCCGGATCAAAATTCAGAACACACTGAGGGTCTACAGCCGCACCCCCTTCCGTTTCAGGCAGGTTGTAAGGAATCATAACATGTTCCAGAGCCTCCCATGAGTCAGCTGCTCCCATCCGCTCGTAAGGCCCTTGTTGAAGTACGAAACTATATGATTGTGTAGTATCGAAAGGTTGTTGATTTCTGGCCCAGACAGGGACCCTCATATCATAATCCATTTCTTCAACATCTTGCATATAGAGCAGGTATGAACTGCTAATCATGACGGCCACAGTGACCAGTGAAAAAACTTGGGTAGCTAGACTATCCGTTCTGCTGATTTGGTTTACCATTATTCTTCAGGATTCTTAGCAACAACCGCCATCGCCACAACCACATTCTCCCTTCTTTCCCTCTGGGGCAGGATTTGGATTGTTGACCCGGAAACCTTCTCCCATCTCAGATACAACGTAATCTATCTCAGTACCCTTGATTTTGTCGACATCATCGTTGTTTACAATGAGTTTCAAACCCTGTGATTCGAAAGTGCTATCTCCCTCGCCCTGAGCGTCAAAACCCAGAGCATATTGATAACCACCACCACAGCCACCTGGAAAGACACCGACTCTGAGGTGTTTATCTTCCATTTCCTGCTCGTTAACGGCCTTGTTTATCTTCTCGGCTGCTGATTCTGTGAGGCTAATCATAATGTTTGGAGCAGATGTTTGATTTTATAGTTTGCGGATGTAATAAAACATCTTAAAAATCACAAAATAATACTTAAAGAAGAACGGACAAGCCTTAACCTTTGCTTTCCCCCATCGTATCAACGTTTGGCCTCGAAAAACCACAATCCCTCAATAGCCAGAAAAATCGCCAGACAAATTAAGCGTGGAGAGTCTCCAGAAGGCCTTATCCCCCTAGCCCAAAGCATCAATGATCCGTATTACCATTCCTTGAGTCTTGCTTCTATATCTTCATCAATAAATGGTAAAAAATCTCAAAAGATATTTGAATTGGCCCTTAAGGAATCCAATAAGGTAACACAGGCCTGGCGCAAGCTTGAATTGCTTGGTGAAATTTCAAAAAGTCTAAAAACTGTATCTGACACGAATCAAAGAAAAAGAAGGTTTGAAGAAGTTCTCCTTTTATCTTTGAAGGAAAAAGAAGAACAGATAAAGGATTTCTTTGTAAAGTATTCTAAAAATTATCCTGACGAATTGCTTGGAACATTGCTTTCCCATACACTTGAATTGAAGCAATATCCGTTCGAGTCTTCCAAGGCCATTATTAGGATCTGGATAAAGCGAAAACCGATAGATCAGCTGGTTTCTAGATTGTCTGATATCAAAGGAGATTTGAGGGCTAGGTTGCTAGGCTATCTCCATTTTCAATTAGATAAAGCCAGAATTCAAACCAATCCCACGGCTCTGAGTCTAGCTCTCCAGTCCCAGAATTCAGAAGATATACTTAGATATCTGGTAAGAATTTGTTCTTCCTCATCAGACCTAGTTGAAGTCGCGTCAGTTTCTAGCACATCCCCTTCAATAATGTTGGCGCTTACAGCACGCGCAGATCGCAAAGGTTTCTCAAACGAGGCAAACAAATTTGCATCAAATGCCAAACAGCTGATAGAATCTTTACAATCCTCAGACAAAAAGGAAAAATTACTGTACAAACTTAAGGTAACTACTGACAGGTTACAGGGCGCAGATTCTTCAAAACTGTCTAAAACTATTCCAGAATTATCAGAGGTTGTGAAAAGTGGTAAACATACGCTTGGTCTTTTAAATACCTATGGTGGGAAATGGAACCATCCACATTTCAAAGCGATTCACAAGGCTGCTAACCTGTGTTCCGCCTTCGATTTGGATCTGGCATTGATAGGCTTCCCCAAGGTTGAATCTGAGAAGTTAATGAATGAAGTCAAAAAGGAAATGAGATTGCCCAATGAAGGCTATCTGTCATCTTTGTTCTCTAACCAACGCGTGCGCTTCTTCGATAAGGATGTAGATGAATCATGGGCGGGTTCAAAGGTCGCCACTACTGCAAACCCGGATGCAAATAAGTTGGAACTTCCAGACGGAAGATTGTGCATGATCGTGGGATTAGGCCCTAAAGGCCTTCCCAAGTCTTTTCTGAAAGCTTCGAATTACCATTTTGAATTAACGGGCTCCAACATAGCTTTCGAGACCGGAACGGCCATGGGTTCGATTGCCGGTCATTTGCACTTGATGTAGAGTCTATAAACACGCCGGGATTCCCTCTCCATGGGTGATTGTCTTTTTTGCAAGATAAGAGATGGTGAGATTCCAGGAGAGATAGTGTATGAGAACGAGCACGTTATGGCATTCAACGATATCAATCCGACAGCCCCTACTCATATTTTGATAATTCCCAAGGAGCACATTTCCACTTTGAACGATCTAGAGGATAATCATAAGCAAACCGTGGGTGAGATATTCATAGCCGCCAAGCAAATAGCTGCAGAGAGAGGTTTTGCTGAATCAGGATATCGAACGGTTTTCAATTGTAATGGCCATGGGCAGCAAACGGTATTCCATATTCACTTACATTTAATTGGTGAAAGGCAGATGACCTGGCCTCCAGGCTAGAATCCATTCTCTTCAAAAAATGGAGTACATACGCAAACCCTTTTACGGTTGAAGCCGACGGTAAAGTAGCAGTTGTGACTATTAGTAACCGACGGGCTGAACACCTCGAAGTGTCACCTTTCACCTCTACCGAAGTAGTGGTTTCCAGTAACACTGATACTCTCGGTGCTTACACCCCGGTCCTATCTAACTTATCTTCTATAAGTGTCATAATACCTCGTTTTGAGGCGGGTTTCGAGCTTAGATGCTTTCAGCTCTTATCCCTTACAGCGTGGCTGCCCAGCGGTGCCTTGTCAGACAACTGGTAAACTAGTGGCTGCGAACCCTCGTTCCTCTCGTACTAGAGGATCCTTCCCCTCAGGTATTGGACAGTCCCAGCACATAGCAACAAACCTGTCTCACGACGGTCTAAACCCATCTCACGATCCCTTTTAATGGGCGAACAACCCCACCCTTGGGTGCTTCTGCACACCCAGGATAGGAAGAGACGACATCGAAGTAGCAAGCCTGGAGGTCGATGTGGGCTCTTGCTCCAGACAACTCAGTTATCCCCGGGGTAACTTTTCTGTTATCAACCGCACCTACTAACGGCGCTGGTTGGTTCGCTAGGCCCTGCTTTCGCATCGTGGTTTGTTGTGTTGCCAAACCACGTCAAGCCAGCTTTTGCCCTTGCACTTAACGGTAGATTCCTGACCTACCTAAGCTGACCTTTGGGCTCCCTTGTTAAATTTTCGAGGGAGTGGCGCCCCACCCAAACTGCCCGCCTACCGGGGTTCCTCCGAAGAGGTGAGTGGGACGAATCGAAAAGGACGGTGTTTCATCAGTGACTCGGCGACGAGCTAGCGCTCGCACCTGTGTAATGTCTCCCGGCTACTCTACACATAACAACTCGTGCCACAACGGCAGGTTGCAGTAAAGCTCCACGGGGTCTTCGCTTGCGGCTGGGACGTACTGGACTGTGCGCCAGTAAGTCAATTTCATCGGGCTCCGGGCGGGGACAGTAGAGCTCTCGTTAGGCCGTTCGTGCAAGTCGCCAATTAAGCGACAAGGTATTACGCTACCTTAAGAGGGTCATAGTTACCCCCGCCGTTTAGCGGTCCTTCGTCCGGTTGTAACCGGGTTTCAGATACCGCCACTGGGCAGGATTCAGCGGCTATACTCATCCTTACGGACTAGCAGCCACCTGTGTTTTTAGTAAACAGTCGGAGCTCCCTAGTCACTGCGACCAGCTCTCTACAGAGCTGGCACCCCTTATACCAAAGGTACGGGGCTAATTTGCCGAATTCCCTCGCCCGGATTCTGCCGCGACGCCTTAGGCTACTCACCTAGGGGCACCTGTGTCAGATCTCGGTACGGACAACTCACACGACTCCAGATCCCTTTTCACGGACACCAGGCTAGAGCAGAAGCGAAATACTTCGCCTCCCAACAGCTTAGTTTGTTTCTCACCATTACGGTACTCCACAAATTTATTGCTGAAGGCAACACTCAGACAAGAGTGTTCCACTGGACCCGATGTGTCAGGAAATGGACAAAATGTGAATTGGTGCAGGAATTTTAACCTGCTTCCCTTTCGATTCCTCCTGTTAGGGGGAACCTTAGGACCGACTAACCCTCGACTGATGAACATCGTCGAGGAACCCTAGCCCCTCCGGCGGATGGGATTCTCACCCATCTACGCTACTACTATTTCCATGATTATCATTCGAACGCGGTCCACAGGACCTCACGGCCCCACTTCCACCCGCGCACGACGCCTCTCTACCGCATCACCTTTCGGTGGCCCAAAGTATCGGTGAACAACTTAGTCCCGTCCATTTTCTAGGCTCAGAGACTTGACTGGTGATCTGTTACGAACTCTTTAAAGGATGGCTGCCTCTAAGCCAACCTTCCAGCTGTCTATGCCTTCAAACACTATTTGTTCTTTAACACTTAGCTGTTACTTAGGGACCTTAACTTTGGTCTGGTTTGTTTTCCTTATGGACATCAAGCTTACCCCGATGCCCTCACTGCCCAGCTTCTACAACGGACACACATTCGGAGTTTGACAGCATGCCGAAAACTTTCGCTTCCTAAACACGCAATCAGTGCTCTACCGCATGCCCCGTCTCAGCTGAGGTCTGCCTGCGAGCAGTTTCGAGAGGAACCAGCTATTACCGGTCTAGATTGGTCTTTCGCCCCTATACCCAGGTCATCCAAACGATTTGCACATCAGTACTGGTGCGGGCCTCCACCCTTCTTCCGAAAGGCTTCACCCTGCCCAGGCATAGATCGACCGGCTTCGGGTATCCAACCATTGACTTCAGGCGAGCGCACCTTGCCCCTCGCTTGCGCTGCGGGCTATCGGTTTCCCTACGGCTTCGTACCTGCGTACTTAACCTCGCCAATGATAGGAACTCCACGGATCAATTTTCGAATCGAACGGCATGACGTCGGTACGGTTAGGTGTAACCGCTTAATCCCTTGCACGCCATACCAGTCTGTAACCACCTGATTTCAGGGTCTTATTAATCTCCCGCCAGGGATGCTTTACAACTTTCGCTCACGCTACTATTGCGCTATCGGTCTCGGTTTGTATTTAGGGTTGGAAGTTAGTACCTCCCGTATTCACGCGCAATATCCAATGCACGCTACTCTTGGGTCCTGAAAATCATCTTTCACGGTGTCTCCTACGGGGCTATCACCCTCTATGGCACCGGTGTTCCACACGAAATTCGGATAACAGTGTTAAGATGTAAACAGACCACTCCACATTTCTACTGATTCTCATCAGAAGATTCGGATTGCCCTATGAGGTGTTCGATCGCCTTTACTAACCTCATCTCATTTGATTTCTTTTCCTGCCCTTACTAAGATGTTTCAATTCAGGGCGTTCCCCATCCTTTCGGATTGAACCACTAGGGTTCGAGAAGTCCCATTCGGCAATCTTCGGATCAAAGGCTCCATGCGCCTCCCCGAAGCATATCGCTGCTTGGCACGACCTTCTTCGGCAACCGAGCCTAGTCATCCACCAGGTGGCGTAGTAACTGCTGTAGCCGTCGGCTTCAACATTCGTCCGGGTTTGCGTATGATCTGACAATCATTGACACGTTATGTCTCACTGTGAGGAGACTAGTGCCTATGCCAACTTCCCCGGTCTATAAGCTTCAAGATCGAGTGCACGAACGTTCCCTGCATCATAGACTAGCATCAAATAGTCGACACAAGGGTTTGTCTGGAGAAAAGAGGGGTATATAATATTGCGCGAAAAAACTACAATTCCTGACTTAGAATCCTATTAGGGTGCCAGCCTTTCCATCTGCCAAATGGTGCCATTCTTAGTGTAGACGAATCGGTCATGCATCCGATCACGCCTTCCTTGCCAGAATTCTACGCTTCGATGTTCCAGCCTGTAACCGCCCCAATTATCAGGTAAGGGGATTACCTTTCCCTCAAATTCCTTTTCCAATTCATCAAATTTCTTTTTGAGTGCATCCCGGTTTTCAATCACCCCACTCTGATTGGATGCTAGTGCCGCAATCTGACTCCGAAGCGGCCTTGAATGGAAATATTTTTCAGAACGTGAATGTGAAACTTTCCTTAATTTTCCATTAATCCTGACCTGCCTTTCTTGACTTGGCCAATAGAAATTCAGGGAGCCATATGGATTTTCCTCTATTTCGCGACTCTTTCTGCTCTCGTAATTGGTATAGAATACAAATCCATTCTCGTCATATCCTTTCAGGAGCACGACTCTGCTGGATGGTTTCCCATCCTTGTTAGTGGTTGACAAGGTCATGGCCGTCGATTCAAAGGGATGGATGCCTTCCACTTGATCAAACCATATGCGGAACATTTCCACTGGCGATTCGACCAGGTCCTTTAGCCTTAATTCGGAAGCCTTGTAATCAACACGTTCATTTTTCACAGTCCACATTCAGAATCGTTGTTTAATAAAGATGCGTTATTTCCTTTCAAAAAATATTTTTGAAAATTCCTTATATAGTGAAGCGTTTCGATGTAGTATGGACCCAACGCACCCTTCAGTGGGACAACTGCCAAGCTATACTTCAGGCAGTCCTTTCAAAGGTTTTTGGATAAGATTCGTGGCTGCGATTGCAGATTTTGTGATATTAGTGATAATGACCTTAGCCATTTCGTCAGTTTTAGCAATAATCGCCGCCGCTCTTTTAGGAGAGGGCGCAGCTGCTGCAACATTTATTCTAACTATAATGGCCTTTAGTATAGCTTTGATTCTTTACAAGCCCCTGATGGAAGCTTCTGAGTATCAGGGAACTTTAGGTAAATACATTCTAAGTATGAAGGTCGTCAATCAAAGAGGTGAAAGAATAACTATGACTGCATCTTTTGTTCGAACTATAGTGTATTTAGTTTTGACCACAATACCTGGCGTTAATTTTGTGGGAGTTTTAGGAATTATTATGATTGGTTTTACTGAACAGAAACAAGGTTTACACGATATTGCAGCCAAGACATTCGTGGTTCCAAAAGAGTGGACTGGTCATATTGTCTCGCAAGACGGATTTGGTGCTTGAGTTGGATGAGGATCTACAGAAAGAACTGACCTGGGCCTCAGGTACTCTTGTTGCCTTTTTGATTCTTCTAGTTTATGGCGGTACTTCCGAACCAACGGAAATAGCAATTGCAGTTGGAGCCTTCGCCGTAAGCTGGCTAGTAATAAGTTACAGTATCAAGAATCTTGGACCTGGTAGCACATCCAAGGAAGATTTACAAAAGGAATTCCAATGGTTCGCAGGGATACTGGTTATCTTTCTGGCAATCGTGACCTTGATCGGTACGACAGATGGTACTGTGGACCTGACTTCTTCCACATATGCAATAGTTGTCTTCGGTTTTACTCTTATATGGGTCGTGCGAAGCGCAGCTATCAAATATTTCAGTCAGTAAGGCTATTTTCCTCGTCCATCAATAGCAGCTATTACTATAGCTAGACCAGCAATGAATCTTCTATCAAGGGGATGACTAGGTGGAATATTCACGACCAGTTTCTTGATGAATGGATTGAACATCTGCCTCATTGTCACAAATTCGCCCCCTCCACCGATTTCAATATGAAATTTCTTTGGTAACAGTCTTCCAAGAAAAATGCGCCTGACCAAGGCATATCCCATACTATCCTCGATTAGCATTCCAACTTCGTTCCCAGCAGCATCTAGAAGGTGCCACCTAGTTCGAAGGACAGACGCCCAGAATTTCCTTCTTACAGTACCTATATGTTCACCAGACACCGAATCCATGATATCGTAGCCGCCCCAAGCATCAACCATTTGTTTTTGCTTGATCTTTAGCCATTCATGACTCTTTGATTCATCCACGTATATTCGAATATCTTCCTTTAACTTGAATCGTTTCTGTTCACAGAAACCGTATCTTTTTTCATTAACGTCTTCGAACCAGAATTTATTACCGAATATTTTCCAGAACTTCTCCCGGATCATATATTGATTTAGATCTAACACTCCAGTC
>Ga0208406_1000243_pt1 | contig 22772 bp, 15 predicted proteins | sample ETNtaG_15_FD_185769 | JGI IMG/M metagenome (GOLD analysis project Ga0208406, IMG submission 185769) | Marine microbial and viral communities from oxygen minimum zone, Eastern Pacific Ocean - ETNP201302PF89A (SPAdes) (version 2) | ecosystem: Environmental > Aquatic > Marine > Oceanic ...
AGATAAACTTGAAACAGGAGATTTGATTATTTTAGAAGGTCACCTGATTTTCTGGAATCAGCAGATCCGTGATTTAATGGATCTAAAGCTATTTATTGATGTTGACCCACATGAACGTGTGCTAAGACGTTTACTTCGGGCTGCCGCAGGAAAAGAAGATGAATACTCAGCCAAAGACCTCCAATGGCAAGTCGAATGGTATCGGCGTGATGTCATTCCCAACTTTCCTGTTTATACTGAGACCTGCAAGCAGTATGCAGATTTGGTCGTTCCCTACCAGAAGCATAATCCTGCGACCTTGCAGATGATTGTGGCAGGTATCAGAGATCGGATTATGAATCGCTGAAAATCTTATGTGGAATCCAAAATTTGTTTCACTCTGCCTGCTATTATTTTTGACGGGTATCACTGTTGCTCCAATTCAGTTTTTTTTCCCGATTTATGTCGAAGAGGAGCTTGGGAAAATGGTCTGGCACGCGGCGGTATTACGTGCTGTTCCAATCGCTATTGGGGGGCTATTTGCTCTGATCGGTGGAGGATTATGCGATAAATTTGGTAAGAAAATGACCTTTCTCATAGGGATGACGGGGTCAATAGTTGTTGGCGGGGTTTTTGTCGTCAAGCTCGATATAATCATCTTATGCATTTTGTGTTATCAAGGAATTGCTGTGGGGCTCCGAACTGCGGGAGGTCAATCGTATCTGATCCAGTCTGTTGACCCGAAAGCATTAGGTTTGGCCACGGCAATTTATTTCCAGAGTAGAAATATTGGGGAAGCAATTGGAAACGCAATTGGCGGAGAATTAATTACGCATTTCGATTATAGTTTCGTTGGCTACACCACTATAATTACCATGAGTATGTTGATGTTTATGGCTATATGGATGCTTCCAACAGATACGCAAAACAAAGAATCGTCTGATATTAAATCGGAAGCAAAGGAAAGTATGACAGTAATGCTGGCGCATTATCAAAAAATGATTCGGAGACCTAGTATACTTATTTTGTGTTGCATCCGGTTTTTTACAACATTCTCGTGGGGTAGCGTGAGCCTGATGATGCCGGTACTGATTAATCGAAACACTAGTCTTAGATTAACTGGTTATTATGGAACAGTAAGTCTGTTTTTTTCAGGTATCAGCTCGGTCTTGACCGGTTGGGTATGTGACAAAATTGGCAGTCGTATACCTGCAATATACATCCATTTCCTGATTTTACTTAGTATTGTTGGTATTGCTAGTTCGGTTAACTCAACTTGGTTGCTATTTATCTCAGGCGTACTGGGAACGGGAACTGCTTGGGCGCTTTCAATCACTATGCCACGTTTTATCAATGAATTTTCAAGTAGTGAAGAGAAAGGGCGAGGGGTTGGGATTACACACCTTGCTTGGAGTGCGGGTTTTATGTCAGGTCAGTTGGTGGGTGGAGCGCTGGAAAGTGTAAATATCGCTCTACCGTTTATAGTTGCTGCTGTAGCTGTTATGGTCTCGACAGTATTTGCATTTGTCCTGATTAGGTGGATACCCGCTAGTGATTGAAGAAATATTCGATCTGGATTACACTTGTCGAAACCGTATAGTATGGACGGGTATTCCATGTGTTTTGAGATATAGGTAGGACCCTTGTATAAGTCACTGAGACCAAAATCGATAAGACTATCATGCTAAAAGGAATTGTATCAGTTCTTCAACTCCCCTTTATTCATCATGATCAAATAGATTATGATAGCCTGGCTAAACTAATTGAAGAAACGATTGATGCGGATGTCAATGGGTTTCTGGTTCCGGCCGTAGCTAGTGAAGTTGCTTATTTAAAACAAACTGAGCGAGAAGAGCTTGTTATCTGGATAGCTCAGCAAGTAGAAGGACGCGTTCCACTTATCATTGGAGCATCATCGGAAAAGATTAAAGATTGTCGTCACTTTGGTCAATTAGCGGAGAGAGTGGATGCTGAAGCGTACCTTGTTGCTGTTCCTAATGTGTTATATAAGGAATCAGACGAGATCGTTCCGTTCTTTCAAAACGTGTCTGATGGCATAAAATTGCCGCTGATCATTCAAGATCTTGAATTTAATGGACCAGGGCTAAACATGGGGACAATCGAAGCATTACGTGAAGGATTGCCAACCTTATTAGGAATGAAGATTGAAACTATACCAGCTGGCCCAAAGTATACGGCCATACGACAAGCGTTTGGAAAAGATTTCTTCGTAGCCGGAGGGTGGGCGATTATGCAAATGATTGAAGCCTTTGATCGGGGTGTAGACGCGATGATACCAGAAAGTTCGATGGTCAAAGTCTATAGCAAAATTTTTCGATATTTTGTCGATGATCAGCGAGTCCAATCTCTTCAGCTGTTTCGAAGATTGTTACCAATCCTAACATTTTCCAATCAGGATTTGGGAACTTCGATTGCCTTTTTTAAGCGTCTTTTAGTGAAAAAAGGAATTTTTCAAAATGCAACTGTTCGAAATCCAGATTGCGCTCTAGATTCCTATCAACTGCGCGTAGCTGATGAATTGATTAACTACTATTTGGATCTTGAAAAGGCCATTAGCTAACTGGATTCAACACATCAAATCCATATGATAAAAATAATCCTACCATTTGGCCTCGTAAGACCATTATCCATCCCATGTGTGTAATAAAAATTAGTTAAAACACCCGTCATGAATTTCTTTTTAGTAGTATTTATAATTATGATTAGTATTGGATTTTTTAGCCTTGCTGTAATCCCAGTTTCATCGGTTGAACTGGTAATTGATGATATGAATGAAATCACAGATTGGACTAATTCCGGTGGTGCTAGTCCGCTGAAACTGAGTTCAACCGATAATCAGAAAACTCATTCCTTTTACTTAGAGAAATTGGATATCAAATCCGACTGGGCAAGATATACCAAGAAACTGAAAACTGGGCAGAATTATTCGAACTATGAGAAAGTTAGCTATTCGGTCTATATACCGGATTCTGAAGTGGTAAAACAGATCTCCACATGGTTCGGCGAGAAAGAGCGTTGGGATACTGGGTTCATCCATTACCAAACCCAAATCAAAAATGGATGGAATTATATTACTCATAATATGTTTATGTTTACCCCAGTAGACGCAAGGTTAAAAACGTGGGAGAAGATCAAATTTATTTCGTTTGAGATTACTACATATTTGCCTACACAGACGTTCGAAGGAATTCTGATTCGCGACCTGCGGCTTATAAACCAGAAAGATACTATATTCCAATTGAAAACTTCCTCGTTGGCCATCTGGAACGATCGACCGTTTTTTCCAATTGGATTTTATAGCGTCTCAAGCGATGTCAAAGAAGATGAATGGATAGAATTAAGTCAAAGTGGGTTTAATCTCATTACTTGTGCAGAATCACACTACTTTAATCAGCTTGTATGTGAAAATGGCGACACATCGAAATGGATTGAATTTTTGGACCAGGCTCATAGACACGGATTAAAGGTGGCCGTACAACTGAGCACAGGTCAATGGATACCTACTGCCCATGTATGGTGGGCTTTAGATCTAAATCCAGACGAAGTCGTTTACCAGAACCTGCGGCGAATTGGTCGAAGCCAAGAAGATGCACGCTACTGTGCTGATAGGGATAGGAATATTTTGTATCTACACACGATTGTAGATGCTTTAAAGGAGCATCCGGCTCTCTTCTGTTGGGAAAGTTTAGATGAAATTTCTCAGTACAAAATTCCAGTGGAAGGATTGCTTGAAGGGATTTCACTCCTGAAACGTCTGGATCCAAAACATGACATTTGGTTGAATCATCCGCCATCAGTTATTGATCCACGTTGGTTACAGCACTATGGTTGTGCAGCTGACATCGTTAGTCTAGACATATATCCTATACCCAAAGTGTTTGGTTATGGGAACTTACCAAATAAAGAGATTAATAGTGTTGGTCAATATACGGATTTGTTACACAAGTCGTTAACGGATGGTCAATCTGCTTGGATGGTGCTTCAAGCTTACCGGTTCAATGATGATGAATTTAGTCATCTACCCCAAGAGAATCTAAGACGATTTCCAACATATCATGAAATCCGTTTTATGACGTATCAGGCTATTACTCATGGTACTAAAGGGATCATGTATTTCCTCTATTTGCGGAGACCAACTCTGCCGCCAGCTCATACCTACGTTAACACTCCATTTACACCCGAATTTTGGAATACAATGGAATCAATTGGTCGAGAACTGAAAACTCTCTATCCCGTCTTGATTACGGAAAACTACCATAGACTAGAAGTTAATTCTGATCATGTTTCGTACCTACTAAAACGTGTAGGTGACCTGACTTGGTTGATTGCAGTTAACGAGCAAAACGAACCATCTGAGGTAACTTTTAGGCTTGCCCAATCGATCACAAAATTAGATATAATGTTTGAAGATAGAAGTGTGATCTTTGATTCGAATTCGTTTACAGATAAATTCGCGGGATATGACGTGCACATCTATCATCTAGTGTTAAATCAAGGCAGCGACGATTCTTATTAGATATTTTTGTTCGCCTATTGGGATATTTTGAACTTGCGAGAAGGTTAGTGGCAATAATTGGTTATGCATTTAATTAGCACATGTTGTATTCAGTATTAGGCAGTATGTGGCGTTGTCGAAATGAAAGACTTGGTGAAGTGAGTAAGTAATCGCATTCCAGAGGTTATGAACTCAGGCATTCGCATGGTATCCAAACTGATTCGGAATTTCTGTGAATTATGATATTCCTTGTTAGTCAGCAATTGTTGAATATGTTTGGCTGGAGCTTTGATTGCTAGTTACATCAAGTTAATTATCAAAACGTTTCTGCCGCATACTTTTTATTTCAGCCGTCTATACCATATATGCGGTACCAACTCGTGTAGTAGGATAGATAGCACATTTGGTCCTTCACGATAACGTCGTGCATCCAGTTTTCGGATTTCTGATAGTAGATCGGTAGGTGCTAGCTCGTAGTCATAAAGCACTTGCCATAACGCTTGTATAATTGGTGTCAGCGCCTGCTTTCGTTGGCTGATTTTATACACTGCATCCAGAGTGTCGAACCCTTCTATTGTACGAGAACCTAGTTGTTCAATCGTTGCCCGAAAGCAATTTTCATGTGCAGAAGGTGAATTTGCATCGTATGATTCAGCGTAGATTTGGCCAAATCTAAAGTTACGGCTAGCAGGAGTAAAAGAGATAGCTAGATCACCGAGTCCTGACCGACCGGAGAAAGTGGACCAGCGGCCACCTAGGAGTAAACCTATTTCGCGCATTTCGACCATTGATCGTGTAAATAGGTCACCAGCTAAACTATCGCCTGTTTTACAGCCTATGAGCATCCCCACTGCGATGGCGAATACATTTTTTAGCGCACCACCAAGTTCAACTCCTCGGATATCACTAGTTGTTTTTACATCGAATATAGGTGTTGTCAACATCACCTGTAGATCGTGACAGATATTACGTTGTTGGCATCCGAGTGTAAGCCCTATTGGGTTCTTTTGCACGACATCATGTGCAAAAGAAGGCCCGCTGAGCACTGCAAACGTAAAATCGGATTTTATCTCCTGATTTGTAATTGCGGACATAGTGTTAAGGCCTTCGATCTCTAAACCTTTTGCTAAGTTTAGTAGTACGACATCAGGTTGCAGATAGGGTTGTGCTTGGCGGAGGAGAGACCGCAGGTGTTGAGCGGGTATACTGAGAATAACCAAATCCGCATTTTCCAACGCTTCCGATAATGAATTGACAGCTATTAGTTTAGGCGAAAGATGAAAATCCTGGAAGCGTGATGGATGTCTATGCAGGGAATTAATTGAGTCAATTACCATTGCGTCTCGACCATAGAGAACAACGCCTCCATGTCGTTCCGAAGGCAATTCAGCTAAATAATGTGCAATGGCGGTTCCAAATCCTCCTGCACCAACTACAGCAATACGCTGAAAGACCCTCTTAGCTTTTCTCATGATTTTTGTGAAATTGTACTATTCATGCGATTGAAAAACACTAACTGTCCAGCATTCCAAAAGACGGCGATTTCAAAAAATTATAGAGTAATAGCAAACAAACGCAATTGATAGACTTGACCACCAGATGGGCGATCTGTTCAATTTTTAGGCGTTATATATAATCAAATGTATTTGGTTTATAGTTGGAGGAAAAATGTGTAATCTCTGTGTGTCGTTAAACGTTTTTTAGTATGAGAATATATTATTTTTTACATGTTTTCTTCGCCAGCTAAGAGATCATTTGCAAAAATTAACTGGAGTTGTTTTGCTGTTCGACTCTATCTCCTGTTTGGGTTGTTCATCTGCTATCCTACTGTTGTTCTTCATGTGGAATTTGATCATAAAGTGGATATTTTGGGTTGCAATTTGGACTACAAGCAACAGCCGAAATCGTTGATAGTAAATTGGAATTTTAAGTTACTGGCGGTCAAAAATCAGGTTTTACTTTGGTGATGAAGCTTGGAGGGATTATACCATAGAAATCCATGCTTGAAAAATGGTTGGTCCTTATTTAAACCTCTATTAGACTTAGGTTCAATAGCCTGATGTACACTTTCACTTTATGAAAATTAACTATAATTGGCATATGACCTTTGCCCTAGTTTCTAAAGCAAATAATCGAAATAGATCTATTCGAGACAGAATGAGGTCTTTCTAGAATTTAAGTTTACTCAGACAACAACCTATCATAAATCCAAATGGGGTTGCTGTCTTTTGTTATGGGAAGGGACCTTTTTGATATAAGGTTGTCAGCTCAACGTAATCCCCGTTTGAGTTGGGGAATTGTTGATCTTAGTTGAAACTGATATTCACGTATGGGGTAATACGAGGGTGCCGTGGCGTCCAAAAAAGATGTAATCGAAGCGATTCAGCATTTTTGTGGCTGTAAGAATAAATGTCTCAGCACCAATATTTTGCGGGTAGCCATATTGGGTACAAATCATCTTGAAAAGAACAAAGAACCAGAAATCTTCTGGTGAAAAATAAAGGAGAAAACATTGAAGGCGAAGCAAATTGTCTTTACCCAACCATACAAGGCTGAACTTTTGGAACGTGAGATAGACGAGATCTTAGCGCCACATCAAGCCTTAGTCCAATCAGAGTATTCTATCATCAGTGCTGGTACTGAAGGGGCAGGTTTTACCGGACTGATTCAAGAAATGCCGTTTGTCCATAACCCAAACATGTATCCCCAAAATACAGGGTATGGTCATTTGGGTGAAGTTTTGGAAATCGGATCTGGTGTAACCATGTGTAAAAAGGGAGATCGTGTGTTAAGTTTCTCCGATCATGCCTCTTTAGTGAAAGCCGATGCGGTACGTTTCGCCTTGCCAGTGCCTAGAGATACTGCTGGTGAAAAAGTTGTCTTTGCACGTATGGCGGGGGTTAGTATTAGCGCTGTCAGGTCCTCGACTGTACAGCCCGGAGATACTGTTTTAATTATTGGACTGGGTTTGGTTGGGAATTTCGCTGCACAGCTTTTTCAACTGGCTGGTGCTGAGGTGGTTGCGTCGGAACTAAGTCCTCTTCGAATTGAAAAAGCAAAGGCTTGTGGTATTAAGAAAATCGTCAATCCGAACGAAACAGATTTGAAAGAATACGTTATGGACTGGACAGGTGGTAAAGGTGTTCACATTGCGGTAGAGGCGATCGGTATCAGCCAACTGATTGCCGAGGCTATAATGTTAACCCGTAGTTACGGTGAAACTATCCTTCTTGGGAGTCCGAGGGCAAAGGCTGTTTTTGATGTCACACCGATGTTCTTGAGGATTCATTTGGAGGCAATCCGTTTGATTGGATCACTTGAGTGGAAGTGGCCATCACACGAGGTCAGTCGCTGTCGGCACAATATTGTGGAAAATTATCGCCAGATAGTCAACTGGATTGTGGAGGATAAGATTATTGTTGAGCCGTTGCTCACTCATCTTGGATCACCCCAAGATTGTCAGGAAATTTATACTGGCCTCACCTCAAAGAAAGATAGATATCTTTCGGCTGTGTTTGATTGGGATCTCCTAAACTGACATCGGTAAATAGCAAATGAAATTGCTGATGGTTTATCTGGCACCATTTTTAGTTGGTTGCGATTTTGTCTTCAAACTGATAAAGATCGTTTAGCTGTGAATTAAGGAAAAGTGAGGTTCATGAAGAGTCCGATGCAAAATCTTTTAAACTTTATCAATGTCCTCTCTTTCACTAATGGATTGCAGGAAGTGATTGATGCGTTGTCTGACAGAGAAGGTGTTGTTGAGGTGCCTCCAAGAATTTATACCATGCGACGTGGTTAGTATGCCATTCACGCTGTGATCTGTAGAATTAATGACAACATACTTCTGCTGAGGAAATCTTTGTGGTTGTGCTTTGGTTAAGATATCTTGCATGTGATGGTGATTAGTAAAGAAATCCCATAGTTTATTGAGAGGCCAACCTACTTTTTTATGTCAGTCCGAGTATTCAAAATGTTCACCAAGGCTGATATGAATTTGTCGATATCATCATAATTGTTATAGAAATGGGTTGAGATGCGTAAAACTGTTCTATTCCCAGCTTGAACGCTAGCTGACTCAATTTGGTAGTCCTGCCATAAATAGCTGGCAACTTTGCCATGATCAATGCCTGGAATGGTGAAAGTAGTCATAAACCCCGACTGTTCGGTATCAATAGGAATAGTCAGGTTAGCAGTACTAATCTTTTCTAGAACTTGTGATTTTAGGTAGGTGGCTAAACCCAGACAATAAGGGCGGATTTTTTCTGCCCAACCGATTTCCTCTTGGAAGTCGATAGCTGTTCCCAAACCGGCGAAATGGGTTGAGTCCTTGGTGCCCGTGACGTCGAAACGAGTCGCACTTCCATGTTGGTTGAGGTTAAACCCAAGTGTAGCTGGTCTGATACTCTCAAGTGATTCAGGAATATAAGCCATGCCAACCCCTTTGGGAGCTAACAGCCATTTGTGACAGCTGCTAGTATAAAAATCACATTCGAAGTCTGAAATGTCAACAGGTACCATGCCAACAGCATGCGCGCCATCTACGAGTGCTAGGGCGTCGTAATCGTGGGCTAAACGGCACAACGCTTTAACAGGTGTTACTAGTCCACTACTGCAGTAAACGTGGCTGAAAACCACAATTTGTGTCTTGTTGCTGATACCTTGGGCAAAAGCGTCTACTACCTGATCAGGATTTTCAGGTGGTGTTGGCAAAGGAATGGTCCGGATGTCTAAGCCCTTTTCCTGTGCTATGTATTCCCACATGTTTCGGATTGATCCGTATTCCTGATCACTCATTAGGATTTCCTTGCCGTGTTCGAGTGGTAAACCATGAACAGGGATATTCATGCCCATGGTCGTGTTGAGGACTAGGGCAATGCGCTGTGGATTAGTTCCAACGAACAGTGCCAGTTTGCGCCTGCTTTCCTCTACAATCGGATTTAAGAGCTCTCCTCCTTGGTTATTGAGTGGGTCAGATTCGAGTTCTCGTAGCAATGATATGACATGCTCTATCACTGGTCGAGGGGACGGCCCAACGGTACCACCTTGCAAATAGGTTATGTTGTCTTTCAAGTAAAACTGTTTTCTAATTGATTTCCAGAAAGCAATTTCATCTCCAGAAAGCGGGTGGGGAGATACTGGCATATGGTTACCTTTCTAACGAAGTTTAGCTAACATAATCAATATTCTTCAATTCTATCGCATTGCGTGGTAGGCTAAGTGAGGTAGATTCAAAATGACATGCGGTCTGTCATGCTAAACTTGTACGAGAAAGTATTTGCACAATTGGTAGCAAACTAACCGAATGCGCCCTTCTCGTGCCTACCCAGTAGTCTCTGTAAACGTTGGCTCGCTCCATCAAGGACGTGTTTAGGCATCTCATAATCGATGAAGGGATAGAGCCGTTGGGCAATGATTCGTTGACTATAAGTAACGGCCGCGATTAGGCGATATCTGTCTATGCAGTTAGGTGCTCCTCGATGCCAGATCTGACTGTTGAACATATAGGCACCACCTGCTTTAGTAAACAGACTTATAGGTTTCTGGCCGTTAAATGTTGGATTGTCTTCAGGCGGAGGCTTTCGGCCTGAATAATGGCTGCAGGGAACGACCTGTGTTGGGCCATCTTCGAGGGTTTCAATATCGATCAAAGGAATCAACACATTGATGACAAAACAGGGAAGTGGAATACGAGGATCGTGACAGGGAATATTTTCCGGCAATGGAAAGTGGAGTCGGTCATCAATATGCCACCCACCTGCTTGACCTGGGGGGTAACGCAGTGAATTTTGGGACATCATGTGGCAATCCTGCCCTAAAATGTCCTCCGCCAAGCTGACAAATGGTTCACGCACAATCAAGTCGCGAAAGGCGTGGTCGTACTCGTACATCCGCATCAGACTGATACCGCGAATGTGATCACCTTCTTCCTCGTGCATACGTGGGTCGTTGTATTTTCGCTCTATCACCGATTTGAGCGTAGACACCTCATGAACAGTCAAAACCTGACCAAGAAAATAGTAACCGTCACGGTTAAACTGATCGGCAATTCGTTGCCTTTTCTCTGTTGCAAAAGGTATGTTGTATTGAGTGTCATTCATTTGCTTCTCTATTGATAACCTTTTTGAATGTGAATAAATGCTTAGTGTTGGTTTCAAGGCGAAATAACATTTTCGGAGTGATGCACAGAGAGGACGAAATAATTCTCTGTTTGTAAGTTACCTGATTTCAGTTTTTGGATTAGATTTCTACTATATCTAGCTTGATACTTCTTGTCAAGCATAGTTAGGAACACTTTTGGATTTTCAACATTGGGGGTCTCCATTACGATGCATGCCTTGAGTTGACGAAACTAATGAATTCTGTTATCCTGACTTAAGTTATAACCTCGGAAAACAGGAGTGAACTTGTCAACTCAACCGAATGTGCTGTTGGTCAGTACCGACCACTGGCCGGCTGCTCTATTAGGAGTTACCGGACACCCCGTTATTCAAACACCGACTCTAGACGAACTAGCCCGTAGTGGAGTTCGATTTACCAATGCCTATGCTGAGTGTCCAGTCTGCATACCTGCCCGTCGTACCCTTATGACAGGTGTTACACCGCGGATTCATGGCGATCGCGTTTTTAGGGATACTTTGTCTATGCCCAATTTCCCAACTATGGCGCAGACTTTTCGTGAGGTAGGTTACCAAGCTTATGCCGTTGGCAAGTTGCATGTCTACCCACAACGTGATCGTATCGGCTTTGATGATGTTATTCTGGATGAAGAGGGGCGACTGCAATATGGAGTTGTTGATGATTATGAACTGTTTCTTGGTGATCAGGGATATGCTGGACGTCAATTCGACCATGGTATGAGTAATAATCAGTATAGTAGTCGTGCTTGGCATCTCCCGGAAGAAACGCACGCTACCAATTGGGCGACGCAGCAAATGGCTAGGGTAATCAAGCGCCGTGATCCAACGCGACCAGCTTTCTGGTACCTTTCCTACCGTCACCCACATCCACCTCTCGTTCCATTACAGGCATATCTCGACTTTTACCAACATTTTTCTATTGATGCCCCCTATTTGGGTAACTGGATTATTAATCCAGAAGATGCTGCTTACAGTGTGCGAGCTAATTATAATCGCGGGACCAAGATGAATATTGATCAATCACTTGTGGTTCGCCGAGCTTTCTACGCACTTTGTACCCATATTGATCATCAACTGCGTATTGTTATCGGTACTCTCCGTGAAGAAGGTTTACTAAATAATACGATTATGTGCTTTACCTCAGATCATGGCGATATGCTTGGTAATCACAACATGTGGGCCAAACGCCTCTTCTATGAGTACTCAGCTAATATTCCGATGATTTTGGTCGATGGGACTAGTGGTAAACAAATTGGTTATAATTGGGTTGATGATCGTTTGGTTGGTTGGCAGGATGTGATGCCGACTCTGTTGGATATGGCAAATATCGATATTCCTGAAACAGTTGAAGGGCTTTCAATGGTTGGCGATCAGAAACGGGACTGGTTCTATGCAGAAGTCGGTGAAGACGATCATGCAACGCGTATGATTCATGATGGTCGTTACAAGCTAATTTACTATCCCGTTGGAAATTGCAGCCAGCTTTTTGATCTTCAAGGCGATCCTAATGAATTAGACAATCTGGTAGCAGATCCGAAATATGCCATTGTTTTGGAGAAATTAACAAATCTTTTGATTGGTCAGCTGTATGGTGGAGATGAAACTTGGGTTCAGGATGGTCAACTTGTTGGTTCGCCTGACAAAGAATTTGTTTCTGGGCCTAACAGAGGGTTATCAAGTCAACGTGGTCATCACTGGCCGCCGCCACCCCAGACTGATATGCCACAGATAGAATGGTTCTCTGAAAGTAAGCGATAGGTTTTCTTTGGAAATGTGGAATATGTTAGGTTGGGGAAAATCGTAGATTGCGGGTTGATTATTTTCCTGTTTTCCGTTGAAGAGCTTTTATCTCGTTGTTTGTTTCTTTTTCTTTGTAGCTATTCTGAGCCGTGACTTTTTTGAAGGATTCCAACGCTTTTGCTGGTTTTCCCAAGGCTTTGTAGCATATCCCCATCCAAAAATAGGAGTTACCGATAATATACCGGTGGGGAACGCTCGTTTGCGCAAGAGTACTGAAAGTTCCTAGAGCCTCTGTGTATTTTCCATTCCTTACTAATTTTTGCGCTTGGTTGTATTTTTCAATTAGATCTTCTGTTGTCTTTGGTATGTCTGACTCTTGCTCATTTAGTATAGATTTGCCCTCAATTTTAAGCGCAATTTGTTTCGATTCTTGATCTGTTTTCTTGGTAGCCTGATCTGCTAGTTTTGCTTTTGGGGTGTTTGTTATAGTACTCCGTTGATTTGTGGTTGCTTGATTTTCGGCGATTTGTGCGGGTTTGTCTTCAGGTGTCTTTCGTGGAAGAGCGATATTTGAGTCGGAAGAGGGTTGTTTGGGAATGGAAGTAATAACTTGTTCAATTTCTTTGGTTTTATCTTCAATCACTTCAGTTTTATTTGTCAGTACCTTTAATTGAAATAGTGCATAAATAATTAGTCCGATAACTATTAGGGAAGTAAATAGCCGTATAATGTTCCGAACTCCACCCAACAGTGGTTTTGGGTAGGAAGCCTCTAGACAAGCAGACGCGGTTGCGTTATACGGATCAATTTTGAGAGCCTTAAGCCAGTATTCTCTAGCCCTCTTGACGTCACCATCTTGAATATGAATCTTACCAAGAAGATTGTGGGCATTTACGTAATCTGGATCGATCTCCACAGCTTTAAGGATTGGCTGAATGGCTTCAGCATACCGCTCCTGTTTGGCAAAATTCAAGCCTTCATTGTATAACTTGACGGCTTCTTCCCGAACCGACATTGGTTTCCCTCCTAAGTGTTAAATTCTGGTTTTTTAACTTTGCCTATATTTCTGTAGATCTATCACATGGTTATCATTAGTTATATTGTTACTTAACGTTTCTAAAGGATAAAAGGTTATCAGTAATTGTTTGCTATTTTTGATCAGGCCGTGCGGCGAATTTTGAATAGAGTTCTTTATAAGTATAATAGCTATCAATAACCTTCTTAATATGTCGTCGGGTTTCGTCAATCGGAATATCTTCGATAAATTCTTCTATATCTGTTGTTTCCATGTTTTTTTGCCATCTTTTTATTCGGCTACTACCTCCATTATATGCACCTGAGGCCAACTCCATGCTATTTCCAAATTTGTCCATTAAGTTCTTCATATACCATGTTCCTAACCGGATGTTCACTTCAGGATGAAAAAGCATTTCTCGATGAAATGGTTTCATGTTGATTTGTTTAGATATATACTTACCTGTTTGAGGCATAATTTGCATTAGTCCGCAAGCACCCGCAGGTGAAATAACCGATGGATTGTAACGGCTTTCCTCTCGAATCATGGAAGAAACGAAGAAGGGATCAATTTTATACTCTGTTGCGTGTTTTTTGATCTGATCTTTATAGTGTAGAGGGTAAAGCATTCGTAGGAGTCCTGTTGGTATTAGATCCCCTCTTTGGAGGTCCCAAAACTTTGCCAGAATTTCTGCATAATAGTGTGCCTTTTTGAAGTCTTCGAGTTTCTCATAACAAACAACTAGATTATAGTAATTGTCTCGTTGATTTGATTTCTTGGCTTTTATAATTGTTTTTAATTCAATGATAGCATCTGCATAAAGTTTTAGGTCCATTAGCTTTTTAGTACGTTTTGTTTTGTTTTTTCCAATGCTTTTCCAATCCTTTGTTTTAGAATTTTCTTGGTGGGAGGCTAAATTGGTTTCAGCTCTACTTTCAATTCGGTGACCAGCCAAATTGCCGTAGTACCATTTATGAGATTCGCTGATCCGTTGATAGTTTCGTTTTGCTTTGTCCCATTTTTTTTGTTTCTCTTGGACTTTGGCAATCCAGTAATCTGCAGCAAGGGACCATCCATTTTTGGGAAACAGACTGACAAGTTTCTGAAAGGTAGTGATGCTATCATCATATTTTTTAGCCTTAAATTGTGTCCAACCAATTCGCCAATAGGCACGAGGAACCAATTCGCTATGTCGATATAATTCAATCATTTTTTTGTATAGTTTGATAGCTGATTTTGTGTCAAAATCGACTTCGTATAGACGTGCTTGGTGGTAGAGTGCGTCGTCAGCGAATCTACTCCAATTGTATTTCTTGGAGAACGAATTGAAGTGTTTTCGAGCAGCTTGGTGTTGGTTTAATCGCCGATAGCAACGTCCGATTTGGTAAAGTGCACTGGTAAAATAGCCAGGTCCCGCCATGTAACTCTTGATTTTTTGAAATTCCGTAATTGCACGGGTGTATTTACGCTGGCGGAAGTAGGTTTTTCCGATTTTGTACATGGCTTGTGTCGTGAGCTTATCTTGGTAGCCTGTAGCTATTTTACGGTATTTCTTCAAAGCGTCTGTCAGTCGTAAATTTTTGTCTAGAACTTCTCCTTGATCCATCAGCTGTTTGCGAGTAACTCTTAGCTCAACAGATTTTAGAACGCTTTTTTCCAGTTGGTTTAATGATGCTAGCGCGATTGAGTCGGATGTATTCTTTGAGATCAGTTTGTCATAAAGAGTTTTGGCTTCTCGCCAGTCTTGGAGTTCTTCATAAATTCCTGCCATTTCAAAGGTGGCCTCTCTAATATAGCTACCTCCCTTTTCGTTTGCTAAATCAGTAAAAAATTGGAGAGCTTTGTGATAATCTGCTTGTTTCTGATGAATTACGGCAATCTGGAATTTTGCTTCGGAAAAATGAGGGCTTTCTGGATAGCGATTGATAAACAATTGATAATATTGAACAGAATTTTCGTAATCTTCAAGAAGTTGATAACACTTGGCAAGGTGGTATGTAGTGTAATCGCTTAATACATACTCAGTTGATATGGCTTGATTATAGTATTTGGCAGCTTCTTCCCAAATCTCGTTTTTGGTATAGCAGTCGGCAATGACATGTTTAATCTCAGGACTACTATCCTTGATCTGGATTAAAATTTGCAATGCATCTTTGTAATTTCTCTCATCGATCAAAGTCAATGCATCCGCAAAGGGCTGATCCTGTGTCTCGTCAGAAAAAATCATATAAGTGGGTATGAAGGTTATTAGAACCATAAACGACAAAGGAAAAGGAAAGATTTTCTTGGCCATATCTAACTCAAAAAATTAATCAAATCATTAACGGTTTTGGTGTCATTGTAGATGTTGGATTCCAACGCTACTTCCTTAGCAATAATACATATATAGCCAGTATTTGTCAATTGAAATTGGACTTGAGAAGATGTCTTAATGGTTCAGAATTAATCCATATTCTGCTTGATTGACATATAGAGGTTTGTCATGCTATAATCAGCCATTGTCAGATGGGAAAAATCTGTAAATATGTAGTTGAGGAGAACACTAAAGAATGTCGCTTGGAAGGAAAATTCGCTATGGTATGGTTGGTGGCGGACCTGGAGCTTTTATTGGTGCTGTACATAGGAAGGCTGCGGCACTTGATGGGGAAATTGAGTTGGTTGCAGGGGCGTTCTCGTCTGACCCAGACAAATCTCGTCAACAAGGCGAAGAACTTCTTTTAGATTCAAGGCGCGTATATAGTTCATATCAGGAAATGGCGGAACAGGAAAGCCTCCTTCCAGATGGCGAACGGATTGATTTTGTATCAATCGTCACGCCTAACCATGTCCATTTTGAGGTAGCAAAAGCTTTCATCGAAGCTGGATTTCATGTGGTCTGTGATAAGCCCATGACAAATACTGTGGAAGATGCAGAGTCACTCTGTAAACTTGTATCAGAGTATGGTGCTGTTTTTGCCTTGACCCATAATTACACTGGCTATCCAATGGTTAAACAAGCGCGTGAACTTGTTAGGAATGGAGAACTGGGTGATATCCGGAAGGTTGTTGTAGAGTATCCACAGGGTTGGTTAGCTACCTTGCTAGAAGCTGAAGGAGCCAAACAAGCAGTCTGGCGGACGGATCCGAATCAGGCAGGTGTCTCGTCATGTATTGCTGATATTGGATCACATGCGGAAAATCTAGCACGTTATATTACCGAGCTAGAGATTGAAGAAATTTGCGCGGATCTAACAACTTTTGTTCCTGGCCGTCAACTTGAGGACGATGGGAATCTTCTTGTTCATTATAAGGGTGGGGCGCGCGGAATTCTTTATGCTTCGCAGATTTCAGTTGGTGAGGAGAACGATATCAACATCCGTGTTTATGGTACTAAAGCTTCTCTCAGATGGAGACAAGAAAATCCAAATTATTTGTCTGTTAAATATCCGGATGGGCCAGAACAGGTATACAAACGTGGAAATGACTATCTGTCAGAGATTGCTGTTCATAATTCACGGATTCCTTTTGGTCATCCGGAAGCGTTTATCGAAGCTTTCGCTAACATATATGTCAATGCATCGCGAACTATGGCGGCAAAGATTGCTGGTCACGATCTTGGTGAATTTGATACTGATTTTCCGACAGTTCAGGATGGTGCTATTGGTGTTCATTTTATTCATAAATCTGTTGAGAGTGGAAAGGCGCGTGCTTGGACTGACGCCAGTTATACACCCCCACAATAAGTTTTATTAATATATAGAAGAGGAGAAGATAAAATGGCAAGACCTGTAACCCTATTCACTGGTCAGTGGGCAGATTTGGATTTTGATACGGCCTGCGAAAAAGCTAGCAGTTTTGGTTACGATGGTATTGAACTGGCCTGTTGGGGAGATCACTTTGAAATTGACAGAGCCTTATCTGATGATGGTTATGTCAAAACACGGTGGGATACTTTGGACAAATATGGGCTTACGGCCCATTCTATATCTAATCACTTGGTCGGGCAGGCAATTTGTGATAATATTGATGATCGACATAAGGAGATTTTACCCGAAGACGTTTGGGGTGATGGAGATCCAGAGGGTGTTCGTCAGCGTGCAGCGCAAAAGATGATCGATGCAGCCAAAGCCTGTCGGTTATTCATTGATGCTCGACCTGAGGGGGAAGAGTTCCCTGCAGTTGTCAATGGTTTTACGGGTTCGAGTATTTGGCATTCTCTTTATGCTTTCCCTCCAACGAGTCAGGATTACTGGAATAAAGGGTTTGAGGATTTTGGCGAACGTTTTACTCCTATTCTTGATGCTTTTGACGGAGTCAATGTTAACTTTGGTCTTGAGGTGCATCCCACCGAAATTGCTTTCGACATTGCGTCATCTCAGCGAGCGATTGATGCTGTTGACGGTCATATACGATTTGGTTTTAACTATGACCCATCGCATCTTGGTTATCAGGGTGTCGATTATGTCAAGTTTATCCGAGTTTTCGCTGATCGGATTTATCATGTGCATATGAAAGATGTTTGGTGGGGGCATGGTGATGGTACGGTAGGGGTTTTTGGTGGTCATACCGATTTTACTGATCCAAGTCGCTACTGGGATTTTCGGTCTCTTGGACATGGAGATATCCAGTTTGAAGATATTATTGTGGCATTAAATGATATACGTTACGATGGGCCTCTTTCGGTTGAATGGGAAGATGGTCGTATGGATCGTGAACATGGTGCGGCAGAAGCTTGTGATTTTGTTCGAAAAGTGGATTTCCCCACATCTAACATTGCTTTCGATGCTCAGTTTGCAGAGTAGGTTTTCAAATTAATAATTAACCTTGAGCGTGTTACGGTGGTTGTAATACGCTCATTCCATAAAGAAATAACATGAATCAGTCGAAAAAAATTTTAATAACTGATTATGCTTGGGCAACGCTCGAGCCGGAACGTGAGGTGTTGTCAGCTATCGGTGCTGAGCTCATTGTTGCCGAGACTGGGACAGAAATCGAGTTCTTGAAATATGCTCCTGACGTTGACGGGATTTTGACGAATTGGGCAAAAGTAACGACCGATGTGGTAAAGGCCGCTGAGAAATGTCAGGTTATTGGTCGATATGGAATTGGATTGGACAACATTGATGTGGTAACCGCTACTAGTTTGGGTATGGTTGTATTCAATGTGCCGACCTATTGTCTTGAAGAAGTCTCTGATCATGCGATGGCTTTGGTTTTGGCAATGGCGCGTAAAGTCCCGAGGCTAAATAACGAGGTTAAGAATAGAAGTTGGGATCGTAATATCGGACCGCAGATGTATCGTATCCGGGGACAAAAGCTTGGCATTATCGGGTTTGGTAAAATTGGGCAGCTTATTGTGCCAAAAGCGAAAGGATTTGGTATGGAAGTCCTAGCCTATTCACCAAGTCTGACCGATACTGTCGCAAAGGTTTATGGTGTCAAAAATGTTGATTTTGAAGAACTCCTGACAGAATCGGATTTTATTACTATCCATTGTCCACTTGTGCCTGAAACGAGTAACCTGATTAATGCTGATGCACTTAGCAAAATGAAATCAACTGCTTATTTGATTAATACTGCTCGCGGTGGTGTTGTGGATCATAATGCACTTTTTCATGCACTACAGGAGAATTGGATTGCTGGAGCTGGCCTTGATGTGTTGCCGGATGAACCTCCTGCTGCTGATTTCGCTCTGTTAGATCTAGATAATGTCATTATTACGCCACATGCTGCGTTTTGGTCGGATGAATCGATTAACGATTTGCAAATTTCGGCGGCTAGAGGGGTGCTGGAAGTCCTGACAGGGAAAATTCCAGACGCAATTGTTAATCCAGAGGTTTTGCAAAGTACCAACCAACGCTTCCGTCCAAATTAAAGTTAGACAGTTTGTATTATGGTTGAGTTTGTGTTGATCCCAATTTGCGTCTTTAACCTTGGCGACTCATTGTCCATATGGTACCTTTTGCCAGATCACAGGATGTTGCTCACCACGAAAGAGCTCACCTTCTTCTCTTGGACATACCTTCAGATTGCTGTGAGAAGCTCCATTTGTTGTAGTATATCGAACGTGGTCCGCAACCATGTGGATAGCTAAACCAATCCGCGGCTTTGGGGTTAGATTGGGGCCTGATCCATGAAGGGTAATTGCGTGATGAAAGCTAACACAACCCGCTTTTAGTTCACAGTGGATGATGTTTAGCTCCTCGCCTTTTGGTATTCTAACTTGACTAAGTGTGTGCTCCATGTCCAGAGTGCGATCTGAGGCTTTAATTGCTTGTTTCCATTTATGACTTCCGGAAACAAACATCATGGCACCGTTTTCTACGCTGACATCATCTAAAGCTACCCAAGCAGTTATCATGTCTGGTTTGTCACACACCCTCCAGTAGTTCCAGTCTTGGTGCCAACCGACATTACCTTCGGTTGGTGCGTCCGCTGAACGTGGAGGTTTGTACAATAACTGATCGTGCCACATGCAAATACCATTCACCTGCAGAAGTTCTGACGCAATTTTTCCCAGACGGGAATTCAGCGCAAGTTGCCGGATGGCACCTCCTGCCCACCAAGCGTTGTTGATTTGTACTAATCCATTTGAATCAGTTTGGTTTGGCCAGTTTCTGCCTGGCATTGGTTCACGCCCCGATTCATATCTATGGTCCATAATTTTCATCATTGATTGCTGATACACCTCCAGATCAGCATTTGAAAATAGTGGGATTGGTTCAACCCAGTAACCATTTTTAACAAAGAATTCATGACGGTTCATTATCACACTATTTCCTGCCAACGATCTGGCTTACATCGACAATCGATTTGATGTATCTGATAGAATCTCAATACCACATAAAACCGGTTGGCCTTTAACAGGTAAAAACGTAATTTTAAGATCGTTCTTGATTTGAATGTTTTTAAAGGTTTTAACTATGCTGTAATTTTGATTCCCATTTTCTCGCATAATATCAAAATTTTTCATAACTAATTTGTCTTGGAGATAAACATCAAAGATGCGTTCACCAGTATCAAGATTAGTTGTTTCGGCAAAAAACAACCTCACCGTGTAGATTCTAGGTTTTTGGAAACTTCCTAAAATCTCGTCTTCGGACCAGGTTTTCCATCGGTTCCGGTTCTTCAGGAATCCTTGTTCCTTGAAAATAAGACCAAGTGTGGTCTTTTGAGTTCCCGAACCAGCAGGAATACCCTGTTTGTTTAGGCTAACAGGTTGATCAACGTTCCCTGGTTGAATAAACGGGCGTATTCTGATTTCATGAATACCTTCTATTCCAGAAGCTGTTATCCAGTTGAATTCACCTGTTACTCTCGATTGATGGTAATGAAACCATTTTGGATTTTGGCTTACTGTTCTAACTGGAATATCTGGTGAAATTCCGCCGATACTCGGATATTCCATCCATAAGACACCATTCTTCCCGAATCGGTTCCCTGGTGCACCTAAATTGAGTCCCACATGCATTACTGGTGTGGCTTTGTCTACATTGGGGTAGTAATCGAAACTCCAAGCCTCACTTTCAGGTGCGTGAATCATAGCCAATGAAGCCTGATTCTGATAACTACAGGTACAAGTACGTGTATAGTCTGGGGCGCTTAGCACACCATTAGCCGGTATCAAATTCGAGGTGCAACCTGCTCGGAATCCACCTAGGTTTGCAGTTCCGTGCCCTCGTTTAAGGTCAATGAAAGATGCAGATCCGGAACGAAAAGTCATCAAGTTCTCGCTAGCAATAGCATTGTTACAACCTTTAAAACGGAGCCATTGCCAAGGAATTGTCTCTTTGGTTAAAGGATGCGTACGTGTAACATGTTCTCCAGTAAAAATGTTGAGAGCTTTTGTTACTGGATATCCGGAATTGCTGCTACCTCCTGATTGCGTGATGATCATATCATGGTATAGGATGACTGGGCCATAATAGGCTCCATCTTTCTGGTTATGAGACCATAGTACTTTTCCATCTGATCCTTGATAGGCGGCAATTTTTCCAAAATAATCAGGGTCGTATTCATCTTCTGCACTGTCACCCGAAGGCCTGACCGCTTCGATTACCATGTCGTGTTCTACTGAGTAACTCAGCCAAGTACCGAATATGTTGTTTGTATTTGACCAGATCATTTCCCCTGTTCTAAGATCGAAAGCATACAGGCTTGGAATTTCTGAATTGACGATTCCTCGACGTTTCAGCCAGTCTGTTTTTTGTTTCGACATTTTATCCAAACAATAAATTTTGTTGTTCCCAAGGGCAATTGCGTTGTGCCTAAAACCGTGTTTTGCCTGTTTCGACCATAGAATTTTTCCAGTATAACGATTCAACACCAGTAATGTTCTGCTAGCCGAAGAAAAAGGTGTGTTTTCTGTGAGGTCCCCTATACTTCCAGTTAGATTAAACAGTTCTTTGCCGTCATTAGCATCCCAGCATTTCGTGGTTTTGTCGAGGCTGGCCGTTATAATTCTTTCACCATTAGGGTTCCATGCGACCGAAGTTAACCCAGCCCTATGACTATCAAACGAAAATAGGAGTTGCCCCCTGCTAGCACTTTCGGTTTGAGCATCCCAAACCTTGGCCGTTTTATCTTCGCTAGCTGTTACGAGCTTTGTACCATCAGGACTCCATGCTACTGAGGTTAGGTCATCTGTATGACCAGCAAACGAAAATAGGAGTTGGCCTCTGCTGGCACTTTCGATTCGAGCATCCCAAACCTTGGCCGTCTCATCTTTACTGGCTGAAGCTAGTAAATTCCCATTTGGACTCCATGCTACCGAGACGATATCACCTGAGTGCCCAACACATGAAAATAGTTCTTGACCATCACTAGCATCTAAAATCTTTATGGTTCGATCTCCGGATGCCATGGCTAGCTGTTGGCCGTTAGGATTATATGTTGCAGATCGTCTTGGAAGATACGTTTCAACCGCTTCCTCACCTGTTACAACCCATTTACCATCTAAAGTAGAAGCAACAGCGCCGGCCTCATTTACATGACCAACAAGATTTAATGGTTCCTTTACATGATGCGAACCCGAGGTTTGAATATCCCAAACCTTAGCCATCTTGTCTTCACTAGTGGTTACGATTCTTTGGCCATCTGGTCTCCATGCTACTGAATTAATGGTTTCTGTATGACCTTTTAGCACGAATAGCTCTTGACCACTATTGGCATCCCAAACTCTAGCGGTTTTGTCCTCGCTGGCGGTTGCGACTTGTTTGCTATCTGAACTCCATGCCGCTGAAGTCACATATTTTGAATGACCTTTTAGCACGAATAGCTCTCGATTGCTATTAGCGTCCCAAATCGTAGCCGTTTTTTCGCTGACGGTTAAGATTTTCTTACCATCTGGACTGTATGTTACTACGTTCACTGTCGGCTCATTAGCAATGCCAATTCCAATTGG
>Ga0208406_1000246_pt1 | contig 22664 bp, 20 predicted proteins | sample ETNtaG_15_FD_185769 | JGI IMG/M metagenome (GOLD analysis project Ga0208406, IMG submission 185769) | Marine microbial and viral communities from oxygen minimum zone, Eastern Pacific Ocean - ETNP201302PF89A (SPAdes) (version 2) | ecosystem: Environmental > Aquatic > Marine > Oceanic ...
GTTCATCAAGCAGCAGTAAGTCTGAAGGACAAAGCAGCGCTTGAGCTAGGTTTAGGCGCATACGCCAGCCACCTGAAAAATCGCTAACTGGTGCGCTTAACTGCACATTGGTAAACCCAAGACCCGACAGAATGGTCGCTGCGCGAGCTTCCACGTCGTATGCTCCCGCTTGTTCGAGCTGCCCGTGAATTTGGCCAATCTTTACACCGTCGCCGCTTTTTTCAGCGGCTTCTAATTGCGCCTGTAGATTACGTAAATGTTTGTCACCGTCCACCACATAGTCTATCGCAGTTCGGTCAGTTGCTGGCGTTTCCTGTGCCACGCTTACAATTCGCCAGTCATTCGGTACGCTGCAGTCGCCAGCATCGACACTTAACTCACTTCTCAGCAGTGCAAAAAGCGTGGACTTTCCGCAGCCGTTGCTGCCAATCAGCGCTACTTTGTGGCCTGGAAAAACCTGCGCCGACGCCTCTTCTAGCAACATTTTGCGACCGCGAAGTAGCGATACATTTGAAAGCTTTATCATGAGTAACCTGTGATGGAACAAACTAGGGCGCGTATAATATCAAAAACTTAAGGTAAAAGCTGATCAACACTTACCATTTCAAGGTATAATAATCGCGAAATTCTCCAAAGGTGTATGTATGTCAAAACGTGTAAAACGCCGCTTTGTTGCAGGGGCTACGTGCCCCAAATGCCAAGAGCTAGATACGATTTCGTTATATTTTGAAAATAACGTAGAAAAGTTAGAGTGCGTTGCGTGTGGATACAATGAAGCGCAAACTGATGAAAAGGTGAGTGCCGCCACACGCTCAAACGAAAATGTGATTGGCATCTTTAAACCGCACTAACATTCCTACCCACGTCTCAGTAAATCTTACCTTAAAGCCTGTGTAACACCTTACAACGCTGTGCTCAGGCTTTTTGCAAACGTCTCTTCATGCCACGCCAACACTGGGTATCCTCGTTACCTAACGAAAGAGGTTGCTCAGGCATAATTTTTGTATTTCCTTTGCAAAGGAGTGAAATATGAAACATGCTAAAAAACGTGTCTGCTATGTCCTTATAGCCTTGTTGCTTACGCTTATTGCCATAAGACTTTACTTGCCTTACGCCGCAGCGTCATACATCAACACGACGCTGAGTCAGTCAAAAGAGTATAACGGCCGCGTGGGCGATGTAGATTTAATGCTATGGCGCGGCGCATACAGTTTAGAACATGTTTTGCTTTATAAGGCGAACGGGCAAGTAGATAGACCGCTATTTAAAGCTGACTATGTGGAGTTTACGCTTTCATGGTCACAGCTTTTCAAAGGTGCAGCGGTGGGAAAAGTAATTGTTAATTCCCCCGAGATTAATTTTGTAGACGGCAACACGGAGGAGAGAAGCCAGTCTGGTAAGGATGAAAACTGGTTATCTATCGCCGACCAACTCTTCCCGTTACGCATCGATAAGCTAACTATTAACCAAGGAAAAGTCGCTTTCCACAACCCCGATACTTCTCCGGCTATCGACATTGCGCTTCATGATATTCAGCTTGAAGTGAATAACTTGGTGAATAGCGATAACTTGTCAGACTCACGTGTAGCAACGGCCAAAGCGCAAGGACAAACGGCACAGCAGGGCACGATATCCTTAAACGCTAAACTCAACCCCGCAACAACAGCCCCCACATTTGACGTTGATATTCAAGCTGACAACGTTGGACTAGTGAACTTTAAGAACCTGCTTGATACCTACGCACCGTTTGATCTGGAAGCCGGCACACTCACGCTTGCGGCTGAAGTGGCGTCTAATGAAGGGAAAGTAAAAGGCTATATCAAACCCATTTTGCATAATGTGGAGGTATTTTCTTGGAAGGGTGACATTGAACGTGACGGCGATGGTTTTATTGAAGGCAGTATCGAAGCCATTTCCGCGTTTGTCACCGAACTGTTTGAAAACCAAAGCGAAGACCAAATTGCCACACGCATTCCTGTTGAAGGCGATTTATCAAGCCCTGACACCCAAACATGGGAGGCATTTACCGCGATTTTAAAAAATGCATTTATCGAAGCTTTTAACGGCGATGTGGAGAAAAGTATAGAGTTGGATAGACTCGAGCTGGATAAGTTGAAAGCGCCGGAAGGCTCTGAAAATTAAGAGCCCTCGCCGCTGGGCGCGCTTAAATAGTACAGCTATCGCCACAGTCGTTGGCGCCGTCGCGCATACCTTCAATCTCTTGACTCTCTTGCTTGTCTTTTTCAGCCTGTTTCTCTGCTACTGACTGCTCAACAGAGTCAAAATCGATGCTATCAAACGCATCCATATCAAAATCGCTCATAACTCACTCTCTTAAATAGTAAAAAAGGCTTCTTTTTGCTGAAGCCTTTGTATCGGGGCGCAAGTGTAATTCAAATGTATATCCTGGCTAAATGAAGACTTCGCCTAACTCATAACAAGATGAACTAGCGTGATGTTTTTTCAACACTACTGCACATCAACGAAGCGCCTTTGATGTCTTCTCAGGCCTCTCCCCACGATGAGCGCCCCGCAATAAGTGTCATCGCCAATGGACGTGATCCACATGAATACCGCGTTGCAATTACTAGTGCGCTTCAATTGTTTTAGTAATGCGGAGGCGGGGTTTCTTCTGATTGCTTAGCAATATTAGACGGCTCGATAGACTTAACGCGGTCAACGACATGGCGTACTTTAAAAGCTAAATCGTCAAGCTGCTTTTGTTGCGAAGACAGCGCTTCATTAAGTGCCTCGATAGTGTGTTCTTGAAAGGCTACCTTCATCTGTAACTCTTCAATATAGCTATTGGCGCTATCTATTTGCTGTTGTAGATGCTCAGCGCTTTTCTCTGTCATGTAAATTCTCTATCTCTCTCGTTGCCATTCTTCGGCAAGGCCACTACTGCTTATGGACAATATATTATCATTGGGGAGGAAGGCGACGCCATACACAACTGCGGTTGGTGGTGAAACTGACTCTCGTGATGCAACCTGTATAGACTGCACTTGCTCGCCAGTTTCCAAATCCCACAGGTATACTTTTCTCGCGGGAGAGCCTGTTAGTAAAAACTGACCATCTTTGGAAAACTCAACGTCTGTGAAGATTTTCTGACGCGCTGCATATTTGAGGGATGCCACAGGCTGCCCGGTTTGCACATTCCACACTTGCGACTTGCTCTGGCTGTCCGCAGTAAAAGCAAAGCGGCCTTCATCATCAAGCGCTACTTTTGTTACTCGCGTGGGGTGGGCGAATGTATGAATTATTTGCCCAGTGTCAGTGCTCCATAAATACGCTATGTAATCATTGCCCCCCGTCAATGCGAACTTACCGTTAGGAGAAATATCAATGGAGTTAACCTTTTCCTGATGCCCTAAAAACTCTAGTCGACGCGAAGTACGAGGTTCAAAGTACATAACTTTGCCATTTGAGCGCGCCACCAATATGCCGTTACCATTATTGGTAACCACCACATCTCTAATTGATGACTCGTCAATGCGCCAAAAACCTTCAGGCTCGCCGGTCTCCAGACTCCATAAGGCAAACGCCTCTCGGTCAGCGGTCACAACATAGCTTTTGTCGGCGCTAATGTGTACTGACATGACCAGGTTGTCACCTTCACCTTGGTGGCTCCAGTGATAAAGGGGATCACTTTGTCCAATTCGCCATACGTTTACCCCATTATTCACGCCAGAAACCACCGCTAACGTGCCGTCGGTAGAAATATCTGCGGCATAGGCGCCTTCTTCTACATGACGCCACTGCTGTATTGGCGTAGTATCAGGGACAGAGCATCCCATGGAATTACCTATAAGTACGATGAGTAACGCTATTCTATGGAACATTTGAGGCCTAAACATAATCAAATGGGTTTCGCTTTGTAAACGCTAGGTTTAACATAGCATGGATCACGCATCTTTAACTATCGTGCACACTGCCTTGGATGCAGCAGTATAGACATAGACGCATGATGATAAAAATTTATGGAGACGTTTTTATGCAGAAGTCGCTCGTTGCCTTATCTACTATCGCTGCGCTAGGCCTTTTCGCTTGCCAGCCAAATACATCTGATGAGGCCGCTTCTACAAGCGCTGATAGTGCAAAAACAACTTCTGTTTCAGCAGAAGAAATGACAGATACGCAAAAGCAAGCTTACGCCATGGGCGCAAGCATGGGTTTGTTCGTTAGCAACCGTGCCGAACAACAAGAGCAACTGGGTTTAACATTAGACCAAGATGCGCTACAACAAGGCTTTAAAGACGGTCTAAACGACACCCTTAAGTTTACGCCAGAGCAGATTCAGCAAATCGCTCAACAAGGCGAAGAAGTACTTCGCGCTAAGCAGCAAGAAATGGCAGAACAAGCCGCTGAAAAAAATATTGAAGCTGGCCTAGCATACCTAGAAGAAAACGGTAAGAAAGAAGGTGTGGTAACTACCGAGTCTGGTCTTCAGTACGAAGTACTTGAAGAAGGCGAGGGTGCAAGCCCAGAAGCGACAGACATGGTTAAAGTTCACTACCGTGGCACCTTGCTAGATGGCACAGAGTTCGACTCATCTTACAAGCGTGGCGAACCAGCAGAATTTCCACTTAATCGCGTTATTTCTGGTTGGACTGAAGGCGTTCAATTGATGAAAGAAGGCGCAAAGTATCGCTTCCATATCCCATCTGAACTTGCTTATGGTGCACGTTCTACTGGCGCAATCACGCCAAACTCGACGCTTATCTTTGACGTTGAGTTGCTAGAAGTGGTTAAGCCTGAAGCAGAAGCGCCAACGGAATAAGTTAGTGCTTTAAGAAAAAGAGAAAGCCGACGCATAGCGTCGGCTTTTTTGTTTTAGTGAGTCAGCGTGATCCTTGCTTACCTTTTCCCTACGAGCCAGTGGATTTTCACCACGCGCGTACCCAAATAGTAAAGTGGGTTATTCAATATGCTTGGTGCCTCGAATTACACTACTAAGCTTAGTCTAAATCGACCAAATTTCACGGTCTATTCCAAGCCTTTTTGGAACAATTTCGCCTTAAAACTTCGTGCTTAAAACAAAAGGTTTTAACGCTGAGGGGCGCGCCGTCTTTCTGTGTGTACCTTAAACGTAGCAAAATGATTTAACAGAGACTGACCCACCTTATACATAGCACAACCTAAAATAAGATATATCACGGTTTGCATACTATTTAAGCGAACAACGATATCAAGCAAGGCATACAACAATAACAGCGCGCCACTTAAAAACAGCATAAAACCGATGATAGTACCGCTGGTTTGGAACGGATCGTTCCCCGACCTTCGACGGTTCAACATTGGTATCCTGTTACGCATTCATTTCCCCTAATGGTTTGACTATTATTTATACTACGACACTAAACGAAAGGTTTATGTTCAATAATTATTCAATCTGGCTCTTTTGTCACTTTTTGACGTACAGAAAGATTGCGTTTTGCCTTATTACCCACATAAAGTAGGGGTAATTAGCTGGATTATTTATAGGACATTGTGAAAACACCGCTTATCACTCGAAAGGGCTACTTAAAGCTTAAACAAGAACTGGATTTCTTGTGGCGTGAAGAACGACCTGAAATTACTCGCAAGGTAACCTGGGCAGCGAGCCTTGGTGACAGAAGCGAGAATGCCGACTACCAGTACAATAAGAAGAAGCTACGGGAAATTGATCGCCGCGTACGCTACCTTCGCAAGTGCTTGGAAAACCTAAAGGTTGTGGACTACGATTCACAGCAAGAGGGTAAGGTCTTCTTTGGTGCCTGGGTTGAAATTGAAAACGAAGCGGGCAAGGTGATGGAACTTAGGCTCGTGGGCTACGACGAAATTTTCGGCCGAAAGGATTACATTTCTATCGACTCTCCGATGGCGCGAGCACTGCTTGGCAAAGAAGAAGACGATGAGTTTGTTGTAAAAACCGAAACGGGCACGAAAGAGTGGTGGATAAACCGTATTTGGTACGACGCAACAGACAAACTGTGAGCACTAATATGCCCTATTTAATCACCCATTTGTAACACAATGATCAGACGACTTCCCCTACACCGCGGTGATATACTCACCGCTCCTGTTTTCACTACCGACGCTGTGTATATAAGCCTTTCACACACCGTTTATTCGCCATTGCCTGACGCGAATTTTTAGTATCTTAGAGCGACTTATGATTATCAATAAAATTGCAGATGAACTTAGCGTTCAACCTTCGCAAGTAACTGCCGCTGTTAAACTTCTTGATGAAGGATCTACCGTACCTTTTATCGCGCGCTACCGAAAAGAAGTGACACAAGGCCTTGATGACACACAGCTGCGTACCTTGGAGCAGCGCTTAACCTACCTGCGAGAGCTTGAAGAGCGCCGCGATGTAATCCTTAAATCTATCGAGGAACAGGGCAAACTAACCGACGAGCTTAAAAGCAGTATCACCAGTGCTGACAGCAAAACTACTTTGGAAGATTTGTACTTACCGTACAAGCCCCGTCGACGCACTAAAGGCCAGATTGCTATTGAAGCAGGCCTTGAACCTCTCGCTGATACCTTATTTTCTGCCCCAGATACCGATGCTGAAAGTGCAGCAAGCGAATACGTTAACGCAGATAGTGGCATTGCTGATACAAAAGCAGCATTAGAAGGCGCCCGCTATATCTTAATGGAGCGCTTCGCCGAAGACGCTACACTGCTGGCAAAAGTGCGCAAGTACTTAACTGAAAATGCTTATGTAAAAAGCACGGTTGTATCAGGTAAAGAGCAAGAAGCCGCCAAATATAAAGACTATTTCGAACACAGTGAAAAGTACAAGAACGTACCATCTCACCGCGCGCTGGCGATGTTTAGAGGCCGCAACGAAGGCATGCTACACATTCAGCTAGATGCCGACCCGCAGTCAGAAGACAACGGCCCGTCGCATTGCGAACATATTATTGCCAGCCATTACGATATTATGCACCGCGGCCGTGGTGCAGATGACTTCTTGGCTCAAGTTGTACAGTGGACGTGGAAAATCAAAATTGGTTTACACATGGAAACTGAGCTATTCAGCGCCCTTCGAGAACGCGCTGAAGAGGAAGCCATTGAGGTATTTGCTAAAAACTTAAACGACCTGTTGATGGCCGCGCCTGCAGGTGCAAAAACCACTATGGGCCTAGATCCTGGTTTGAGAACTGGCGTTAAGGTAGCGGTCGTAGACAGCACAGGAAAAGTGGTCGCAACCAACACCATTTTCCCGCATGCACCACAAAACCAGTGGGATAAATCTATTCGCACGCTCACCACGTTGTGCAAGCAATACAAAGTAGATTTAATCAGCATTGGCAACGGTACTGGCTCGCGCGAGACAGACAAACTCGTTGGCGAAATGCTCAAGAACAACAGCGAGCTTACTGCACAGAAAATTATGGTCAGTGAAGCGGGTGCATCGGTGTATTCAGCCTCTGAGCTTGCTTCAAAAGAATTGCCTGACCTTGACGTGTCAATCCGCGGCGCAGTGTCTATCGCTCGACGCTTGCAAGACCCGCTGGCAGAGCTGGTTAAAATTGAACCTAAAGCTATTGGTGTAGGCCAATATCAGCATGACGTAAGCCAAAGCCAGTTAGGCAAGTCGCTAGACCGTGTTATTGAAGACTGTGTAAACGCCGTTGGCGTTGACTTAAACACTGCATCGCCCGCGCTTTTGAGCTACGTATCGGGCTTAAACAAAACCCTAGCGCATAACATTGTAAATTTCAGAGACACTAATGGCGCTTTCCCAGACCGAAAAGCGCTATTGAAAGTTGAACGTTTAGGGCCTAAAGCCTTTGAGCAAGCGGCAGGCTTCCTTCGCATTGTAAACGGCACCAACCCACTTGATGCCTCTGCGGTTCACCCCGAAGCGTACCCAGTAGTAGATAAAATTGTAGATACGACTGCTGTTGCTGTTAATGACATCATCGGCAATACCGAGCTTCTAAAAAGCCTGTCGCCAGACACCTTTACCAGCGACGCATTCGGTTTGCCAACGGTTAAAGACATTCTAAAAGAGCTGGATAAACCAGGCCGCGATCCTCGTCCAGAATTTAAAACTGCCGCGTTTAAAGAAGGCGTTGAAACCATTAACGATCTTAAACCAGGCATGATTTTAGAGGGTGTGGTTAGCAACGTAGCCAATTTTGGCGCGTTCGTTGATGTAGGCGTACATCAGGATGGACTGGTGCATATTTCAGCACTGACTAACACGTTTATCTCAGACCCACGCGAGGTAGTTAAAGCAGGCGATATCGTCAAAGTAAAAGTGCTTGAAGTTGACGTACCTCGCAAGCGTATCTCCTTCACCATGCGCTTAGACGATACACCGAGTCAAAGCAATAATGCAGGCGGTAAACCAGCAGCAGGAAAACCACAAAGTAAAGGGGCTGGGCGTGCTAACGCAAAAGCTAACCCTCGTTCAAATCAGGGTGGCGGCAATCGCAACAGCCAGCCTCAAAACAGCGCCATGGGCAACGCTTTTGCCGATGCATTTGCTAAAGCAAAAAAGTAAACAGTAGCGATTCAATATAATTTACTGTTGCTTATAGAGGGCCTGTCACTGACAGGCCCTTTTTGTATCACGCTTCCATTTAGCCTGCCGTTTTTGCTACATTAGATTGTGGTACATTAGTTCGGGCGCATAGAAATTTTATGTGCCCAAAAACTCTTTAGCCAAAAGCACCAAAATAGAGAATACCGAAATAATGAAGAGGTGTGGGTCACACCGAAACCGAAGTTCGTATATTGGTAGCGTTTAGCAAGGCCGTTGACATGCTTTTAGAGCCTTAACGTTTAACGAAGGTAATGTTGCTCATTTGACCACAGCCTTTTTCTAGGCAGCACTTTCGGACAACCATAATGAGCTAAGGGCCCTAACCTTTGGTGTACGAGCGTATCATCCAACTGTACAGCAAAGATTATCTGCCCTCATCAAAGGATGATTTTATGAACTCGCCTGTCTCAAAAAACATGCTGAATGTCAGCGCCGATTACCCCGACCTTCGGGATCGTTATTACCAGCCAAACCTTACTCCACTTAAGCCTTTTATCGACCCGCCAGGCAATTTGGTTATTTTAGACCAAGGTAAAGATGGAGCGTGCACCGGCTTTGCATTGGCCGCTACTATTAATTTCATTTACCGTCAGCAAGGCCGAAAACATACTGTTAGCCCGTGGATGCTTTATGCCATAGCCAAACGTCATGATGAGTGGTTAGGTGAAGCGTATGAAGGCTCTAGCTGCCGCGGTGCAATTAAGGGGTGGTACAACAGTGGCGTATGTAACGAGTCACTAACTGAAGATATTAAGCACAGCAACGAATTTGAAATGACCCTAGCTATTGCTAACAATGCAAGCAATCACAGGCTAGGTGCGTACTACCGTATTGAACGAGAAATTAGCGATTTTCATGCGGCGCTTAACGAAGTGGGCGTAATCTTTGTTTCTGCCAGAATTCATGAAGGCTGGAAAGATAGCGAAGGTGATGTAATAAGCCTAAGGCCTGAACCCATGGGTGGCCATGCGTTTGCCATTGTTGGCTATAACGATGAAGGGTTCTGGATCCAAAACTCCTGGGGGACGGATTGGAAGAAGTCAGGGCTGGCACTTTGGCGTTACGACGACTGGGCGTTAAACGTTATGGATGCGTGGGTTGTTCAACTCGCACTTCCTATTTCAGGTACAGGGACTTACCACCAAGCTACGCGCTCTATTGCACAGGGTTTGTTTTCTCGCTCCACACCACGGGTGAGTATTCAAGATCACTTCGTTCATTTCGACGACGGACACTTTGACACCAGAAGTAAATATTGGAGCAATAAAAACCACGTCGATGCCATTATTGAAAAACTTTCCGAAAGTAACCATCGCCATGTAATGCTATATGCACACGGCGGCTTAAATAGCATAAAAGCTTCGGCTAAACGCATTGCTGCAATGAAAGATACCTTTCTTAAAAACGATATTTACCCCATTCACTTCATGTACGACACGGGTATGCTAGAAGAACTCAAAGATATTCTGGGCTTTAAGAATAAAGAGATTAGCAACAAAGTTGGAGCCTTCACTGACTACACCGACCGCATACTAGAATGGGCAACACGTAAAGTAGGCGGCGCACTGTGGCGAGAAATGAAATCAGACGCTTGCACGCCTTTTACCCGTACCACATCAGATGGTACGTATTTCCTAACGCAATTGGCCGCCTACTTGAAAGACAATTCAGATATTAAGCTGCATGTCGTCGGTCATTCGGCAGGCTCTATTTTTCATGCTCACAGCCTATCTAGGCTGTGTAAAGTTGATGAAAACATAACGATTAAGAGTCTGCATTTACTGGCTCCAGCCATTAGCTACCCCTTGTTCAACGAAAAGCTCTCTGCGCTTATAGAAGGGAAACACATTGAATCGACCACGGTTTACAACTTATCTGAAGCGTTGGAAAAAGATGACCACGTGGCGCGTATTTACCAGAAGTCGTTGCTCTATTTAGTATCAAATGCGTTTGAATCCAAACCAGAGATGCCCTTGTTAGGTATGGCTGTGTTTAATCAGCCGCTGCCTAACGTGACGTTTAAGTACAGTGAGGGGAAAGTAGGTGATGCCACCGCCGCCACGTCCCATGGTGGCTTCGATAGCGACGTAGATACCATGAACTCGGTACTTTCAGACATCACTGGCGGCTCACCTAAATATCCGTTTACAAAGGCAATACTGGATTATTAGGGCCTGCTGGTTTTAAGGCAATGCAAGGGAAGTGAAAGTGCTTTTTTCGCGATTTAGCCCTTAGCTATGACGGGCTAAATCGTTCGTGCAATGTTAAGCAGCTAGCGTTAATTGCACGTTATCATGCTTGAAGCGATAAACCTTCTCTAGAGGGGGTGTAAGCTTGCAAATAAGCATTTTGAATGCGGCCAATTCGTGTTTGCATCACATTAGACTCATTTGCCTGAAAGCCTTGTGTGTCTGCTGATGAAGATTGATTATCTAACACCATATCCGCAATAGAATCGGTTGCGGTGCCTATATTTGTATCGGGCTGCACGGCTGCCCCAGTGTCTGCAACAATGCCATTGCTTTGTGCTGAGGTAGAACCTGCTGAAGCCGTTTCTGTTTGGCCTTTGGCAATCTCGCTACGGGCCTCTGTGGCTTTTTGAGAAGCCTCTGCAGCCACTTTTAAATCTTGTGATGAAGGTTCAGCTGGTGCGAGGGCGGCTGCGCGCACTTGCTCCATTTTTTTCAGCGTTTCCTCTGGCGTTTTTTCTTCTGAAACATCAATCGACACTTCGCCATCGGTCACATAGCGTTTATTGTCAGGGCCTGTAGTGTATTCATACTGCGGAGCACCGGCGTACTGACCGCCTGTTGAAGCATGCGCTTGCTCGTGAACCCTCACTTCCTGATCGCGGGCTTTTAACTGCTCAATTTCAGCAGCGTCTTGTTTCTCTTGCTGTTCTTGTTGCCTGTCTTGCGCGCCCTGCTTGCCTGCACTCTCATCTTGCGCATTATCTTTCTGTTGCCCAAATACGTTTTGAAAGGCAGCTTGAAGTTCTGTTTGTACCTGAGGGCGCTCGTAAGTAACCGGCGCTGGCGGCTGGCCGGGGCTCTTCGCTTTATCGGCTTCTGACCCTAAGCCTTTTTGAGAAGCCCCTTGCTGGGAATCTGACGCTTGGGGAATAGTTTCTCGCTGCACGTTATCTCTACGTGCAGACTCTGTATTTATGTTCGCCGTGGGATAAGCAATGGCGTTAAGGATTGGTGTAACGATATTCACCGTAACTGTTCCACCTACGCAAGCACGTCTATGATGGTACCAAGCATCTCATCGGCAACACCTAATACTTTGGCAGAGGCTTGGGCATTACGTTCGTTTACATTGAGCGCGATTAAGTCGTCAGTGAGACGCGTGGAGGTAGACGTTGAATTCGATGACGTGTTTATTGTGTCGGTATTGGTCGCAATAGGTTGAGCGGGTGCTACCGCATCCTCAGCAGTTCGCTGAGCAATATTTGATGCTGCCTGCGAAATTCCGTCGCTGGCATTTTGTAAACCATATTGAGCCGCTGCAAATGCAGAGCCTGCACCTAAACCATCAATACTTGTCATACACTACCCCTAACCTCTCATGTGCAATTATTAACCAATTTCACACAAATGGAAAGACATGTATCACACCCTGTCATTAACTTATTGTAAGCAGGCGATTTTTATTAAGCTGTCAAAGATAAGAAAAGCTTCAAACTATCGGCAAGCCGCGGTTTGAAGCTTCATGTCATCGCTCTATTACGACGCCTTTTGCTGGTAAACGCCAGCGGCAAAGCGAAATAAAATGTCAGCAGTTTGCTGAGGATGTGAAATAAACGGCGCATGCGACGCATGAGGCAGAACAACGGTATCAGCCTGCGGATGTAGCTCACATATACGATCTATTCCGCTGGTCGGCACTAGACTATCCAACCTGCCATACAATCGTAATGTGGGTGTAGTTATTCGCCCCACGTCTTGACGCATGTCTTCAGTAGACAATATGCGTAAACCTTTCTTAAGCGCTTCCTCGGCGGGATCTGGGAATTGGGTTACCTGTTCTCTGATCGCCTTAATATCCTGCTTTGCCGTTTCGCTGCCCATCGCTTGAATTGCCAAAAAACGTTCCAGTGTTTTCTGATAGTTCTTTTCAAGCTGAGTCTCGAACATTGAAAGTAAATCGGCAGCAATACCCGGCCAACAAGGCCCTGCTATAAATCGAGGTGTTGAAGCAATCGTTACCAGTCCGGTAAGTTTTTCTGGTGCTAACAGCGCTAACTTTTGCGCAACTAGTCCACCTAATGACCACCCAACCAACACACACTGGTCTGGCAGTTGGTTCGCAATGGATTGAGCCAATGTTTCCACGTTATACGGTGACGGGACGAACTCTGCATTTTCCCCAAACCCAGGAAGATCTATGGTGGTGACGCGAAAATTATCGCTTAAATAAGGAATAAAGGATGTGAACGCTCCGCTGTTCATACCCCAACCATGAAGAAATACCACATCTACGCCTGTACCCTGAGTACGGGTGACAAGCTCGCCGTTTGTATGCAAACTTTCCATTTACACCTCCTTAGGCAGTCACGTGTTTTTGAGGCAACACGAAATAATGAAAACAAGTCGACGTTCGACAATTCAAGGAAGTTGATGGAATCAACACTATGAACCTTTCATGCTTGCTATGTTATCAGGCAAGTCCTACGCCAGTATGTCACTGGTGTGAAGATGACATATTTTTTTTCGATGCCACGTTGCACGGAAGTAACTTACTTCAATATGGCCCTGTGGCAGGCCACGTCAAGCATAGCCACTATGACGCGTTACGCGTTTTGGGACTTCATACGTGGCCAATGTCATCGCTGGTTCACCAGTTAAAGTTTACGCATTCCCTTACGGCAGGAAAAGTATTAAGTAACTGGTTTGTCCATAAAATGCGACAGTGCACTTTATCAGTGCCCAATGTGCTGCTTCCGGTGCCAATTAGTGCATGGCGACTTGCTACACGGCACTACAATCAGGCTACGCTTCTGTGTGAAAGCATAAGCAGTGAGCTGAATATTCCAGTTAACCAGTCGTGGGCCAAACGACGGGGCTTTAGCGTGCAGCATCACTTATCCAAAATGGCGAGAGCCGAAAACGCAAGCCGTGTATTTAGCCTATCGACGCAGTGTATCGATGATGAGATAGCAATAGCGCAAGGTAATAAAGATGGCAGCAACTTCAGCGTTGCAATTGTCGATGACGTACTCACCACCGGCGTGACCGTGAATACATTGAGTAAAAGGCTCAAAAAACGCTACCCAAATTTACACATTCAGGTGTGGGTCGCGGCATTTACGCCACCACCTAAAAGCAGTCTGTATCAGAAAGCCTAGTGATCAGAAGCGGTGATACTGAAAAGCGCGGCATTCGCCGCGCCTTTCAAACTGATTTAGCGAATAAAATGCGATTGGTAGATTGCATTGGCCAGCATCTTGTTCGTGCCATACCAGTACCCTCTAAACTGTGTATTGTCGGTAAAGCCAATGACAACGCCGCGACCCATTTTTTGAGTCGTCACAGCAGTTGATTCAGCCATTAGCGCAACCATTCTTTTGTCACTAAACCCAGCCATGAGAGGCTCATCAGTGTAGCGCGCAGGCGTTATAAAGGGTGAACTACTAGCCTCCACTATCATATTATTGGTTTTAAACATGGGTAGCGTGTCGTCATCATAGCCGTAGAACAATGGATGAGTATTGTCGATATTCGCTTCAAACACAGCGCCAGCCACCAACTTTCTGGCGTATAACGAAGCGCCATCTTTATAGCTGAGTTCGCTTTCATCGAACGCGTTATCAATACTCTCTCGACTAACAATTTCTACGTCTAACCATTTATGTTGAGCGAAATAACGCAACGCGGATTTCTGCCCCACGATCACGCCACCGGCTTTCACCCACTGTTCAATTTGAGTTCTTTCACTTTCGGTAAAGCGATATCCACCGCTAGGGAATAAAAGGTGCGTATAAGTAACGCTCGGATCATTAAGCGCGCTTGTCAGATGTTGTTGCTCAACAATACTGGCAGCCAGCCCCACTTTTGTGTCGAAATAGTGCCATATTTCACCTGCTTCGTATTCACTGGTGCCTTCGCCGCCCACTATTAACACCTGTGGCAAGGTAACAGGTGCCATGCTCCGGCTACCCAAATCGTGCCCAGTGGGTGTTAACCCACTGCGCAAACTAAACACAGGCACCTGAAGTTGCTGTTGCGCATCGCGCAAAATGGCCGCCAAGTTTTCTGGCTGACCCAGCCCTTTCGGTACAACTATGCTGCCAGGCTGAAGCTCAATGCTGTTGCCATCGTATTTAATAGCGGAAAACGCTTCTTCACTACTACGCACCTTAACGCCAGCTTCCAATAACGTTTGCAGCATGGCTGGCGCATAGTACTGCTGCCATGAAAACGCATACGCGTATGCGTCCGGGTGAATATCATTAAGTGCGGGTTGTGCAAGTGCGGTGCTGTCGCTAAGTTTTAGGCTTCGCGCATCGCCCCTATCTAGAGGCGCGTAATCCAAATTGAAAGCCAAAGCCAAATTCCACGTTGATACATCGTAAAACGTGTTGTTCTCAAACGAGGTTTGGGTAGAGAAAATTGACTTTACTAAACGGTATTGAGGCTGGTTTGAAGGAATATAAATCGCGCTACCTGCACCATAGCGAACTTTGCTTACCTCAACATCTTTCGTTAACACCTCGTAATTAATATGATGCTGTTCAAGCAATGCAACAAATGCGTTAAAGCGAGCTGTGTCATTCGATGCACTAACAACAAAACCTACCTGCTCATCCTTTTCAGCCAGTGACTTTGTGCTCTTAACAAAACCCGATTGATAATCGAGAATAGCAGCCTTATTTGCCAATGCGCCTCTAAAAGTGCTTAAAGACGTAGTAATTTGATTTGCTATGGTGTCTTTGAAGGCAAGCTTGCCATTAATAGAGTCCTGAATGTGGCCCCGTGAGCTTGCTTGCTCAAAAAGAATACCCACACTGCCGTGTAAATCTGGGTAGGTCGAGCCTTTGCCTGCGTAGAAATCGTCAAACGCTTCTTGGGTAAAATAGAGCTCCCCTTGCTCATCAAACGCGGCAGCATGATACTGGGCAAGCGCTTCAGTTAGCGTTACGTTCTCATCAGGCGTCAGTGGATTTTTACGCGAGCGCACACCAGGCTGGAAAAAATAGGTGCTGTCTGTCCCCATCTCATGAAAATCGGTGAGGATATGTGGGCGCCATTTATGAAACTGTTTAATTCGCGCCTGCGACTCTGGGTGCGCCAGTAATAGCCAGTCGCGGTTTAAATCAAACCAGTAATGATTTGTTCTACCTGACGGCCACCCCTCATCGTGTTCACGATGTCGACTGTCAGAAACCAGCTGCTTGCCCTTGTGCATATTTGCCCACTGAGCAAATCGAGAAAGCCCGTCGGGGTTGAAAGACGGATCAAACAGCACAATATTGTTATTCAACAAGGCATCAATTTCTTTACCTTCAGCCGCGGCCAAATAATAAGCCAACGCAAGTGAAGCATTGGTTCCGGAAGGCTCGTTACCGTGAATACTGTAGCCCATGTAGAAAATAAGGGGAGCATCGCTACCTACTTTCTTTCCGCTTTCCATTGCATCAATGTGTTGCTGCCTCATCGCCTCAATATTGTTTCTATTTGAGGGCGCTGTGATTGTCAGTAACAGAAGTGGGCGGTTTTCGTGAGTACGGCCGGTTTCTTCAATGGTGATACGGTCAGACTTCTCGGCAAGTAGTTTCATATAATTGACGACTTGGTCGTGACGCACATGCCACTCGCCAATGTTGGCGCCTAGTATCGATTCAGGCGTGGGAATAGCTGGGTTGTAGGATACCGTGTCAGGTAAGTATGCTGTCACCGGCTGCCCGCCTACATCAGGTGCAATAGTAACAGTTGAAGCAGAGGCGGGTTGTGCTAATGATTTCTGACTGGCTGTTGCCCCAAAGGCGATGGTGCCAAGGGCTAATAATGAAACGAGTGAGAATGGATTCTTTTTGGCGGTGTAATGCAATTTCGCGAACATAGCGCTTCCCGTCTTGTTGTTATGGTTGAGAATAGTGTCGACGTGCACGCCTCTCAACAAATTCGATTCACTGGAATAATTTATTTAATTAATACCTGACTGTTTTACTCAGGTAAATTTGATACAATAATCCAAATTTCAAAATATGTAGGACTTGCTGATGATAACTATATCAGAAGAAGCCCAGGCTCACTTCGTAAAACTGTTGAGTAAACAAGAGTCTGGCACGAATATTCGTGTATTCGTCGTAAATCCAGGCACTTCGTCGGCTGAGTGTGGCGTGTCCTATTGCCCACCAGACGCGGTTGAAGAAACGGATACCCGTTTGCCATTTAATGGTTTCGATGCGGTCGTAGATGAAGAAAGCGCGCCTTATTTAGAGGAAGCGGAAATTGACTACGTTACCGATCAAATGGGCTCACAGTTAACCTTAAAAGCACCTAATGCAAAAGCGCGTAAAGTGTCTGACGACGCACCATTAATTGAGCGAATTAACTATATGATTGAGTCGGAAATCAATCCTCAATTAGCGAGCCATGGTGGCAATGTTGTATTGACAGAACTGACTGACGACGGCTACGCCATACTTCAGTTCGGCGGCGGCTGCAATGGTTGCTCAATGGTAGACGTAACGCTTAAAGAAGGTATTGAGAAGCAAATGGTCGAGCAATTCGCTGGCGAGCTTAAGGGCGTGCGCGATGCGACTGAGCACCAAGCGGGTGAGCACTCTTACTACTAAGCATAATATTGCACTTGCTTAAGTGCATATCTCGATAACTATCTCATGCTAAAGCAAGACATTCACAAAAGCTGGCAACGATTCAAAATAGGTCTATCTATTTTCGTTGTCGGCGTCTTGCTGTTGTTTACCTTAAGTGAACTTCATATCACGCTGCATTACCTGAGCCTTCTTATATTATTTGTCGGTTTCGCTATCGCCATGTTGGGTTACTGGGGAATTTTTATTCAGCGTTTTTCGTTTATAAAAAACAAAAAGCCACCGCCTAAATTCTGATTTCTTCCGGCTCTACGCCATACCTTCTTGCCCTATTCTTTATGTAAGCCAGTCTGATTGAACTCAGTTTTACCCATACGCCATACTCTACATTGCGCAGCTGTCTCCCGTTCATTTATGTTCGCCTAGCGCTCGTCTCGGGTTATAGGTAGATTAGAGGTTGCGCAAAGTGCCTAACAATATGAAAAGGAGCTGTGGTGAATACAACAAAGAAGCTGGGCCTGCTTGGCGGAATGAGTTGGGAATCAACGGTCAGTTACTATCAAGCCATAAACCGTGGTGTAAACGCTCGACTTGGCGGCCTTCACAGCGCACCGCTGATAATAAGCAGCGTTGACTTTGCCCACATAGAGCAGCTTCAGCATAAAGGAGAATGGGATAAAACCGCCGATATACTGATCCGCGAGGCGAAGCACTTAGAAACTGCGGGTGCAAAAGCCATATTAATTTGTACCAATACCATGCACAAAGTAGCAACAGACATAGAGCAGAAGATCACCATTCCACTTATTCACATTGCCGACGCTACGGGGTGCGTGTTGCAACAAGATAGGGTTAAGAAAGTTGGGCTACTGGGCACCCGCTTCACCATGGAACAAACCTTTTATACATCACGCCTTAAAGAGATTTTTGGCATTGATGTTGTTACTCCAAATGCCCAACAACGAGACACGGTTCATAACATTATTTATGAACAATTATGCAAGGGCGTGATTTGTGTTGAATCCCGTAACGCGTATATTGACATTATAAATGAACTGGCGGCCGAGGGTGCTGAAGGCATCATTTTAGGCTGCACAGAAATTGCCTTATTAGTTCAACAACATCACACCAAAGTTAAGTTATACGATACTACCGCTATCCATGCTTCAGCTGCGGTAGATTTTGCATTAGCTCCCTAAAACGTTAGCAAAGGGTAAGTAGCGAAACACATATAACCTAACTTTGATAAGAGGGAATTGGCCCTACTATTTTCAGAGGACACAGCTATGTTTAGCCACGTAATGATTGGTGCGAACGACCTTGAAGCATCAAAAAAATTCTACGATGCTATTTTAGGAGTATTAGGATACGAGCCAGGCGTTTTTGATGAATACGGACGGGTTTTTTACTATACGCAGAAAGGTATTTTAGCGCTAACAAAGCCGATTAACGGAGAGGCTGCCACACACGGTAATGGCACCACACTCGGCCTTGCCGCTCGAACACCAGACATCGTTGATGAATGGCATAAAGTAGGAAGCGAGAATGGGGGCGTGCCATGCGAGGACCCACCGGGTATTCGAGGCAATGGGGAACGCCAACTGTATCTTGCTTATCTGCGAGACCCAGCGGGCAACAAGCTCTGTGCCACGCACATCGTAAGAAAATAGCTGAAGTGCTGCCTGCTTAAATGATCACGCTCTTTTTGCAGGCTATTCGCTTTTAGCTGTCTATCTGGCCCAAAGCCCTTTGAATAATAGCGCTTTGAGCAATAGCGTTTTCCGTAATGCCTAGTTAAGTCTACATATAAGCCCTAACCAAACAAAACTGCATAGGTGTTGCTGTCTGGCCGCTCAATATCCTAAACGGGTTTCGCCTTTTCTCTTCTTTGCACTTTGCACTATACATTGCTGCTAGATGAATTAACCTTGAACCAGTAAAAGCGCAGCTAACAGAGGGAATATGACACCTGAAGAAACTGGCAAGGCCTACGACACCATTACACACCTTTGGACTCGTCCTGAATTTAATCAGACAAATGGGTTAACCGCCTACCAAAAAGCATTGTCATTTTTAGCGGACACCCCATCACAAGAGCCTGATACGGTGCCTAGCGAAGCGCTTGATAAGGGAGAAGCGCTTGGTAAGGGCGAAGCGAGCAATAAAGACAAACCAAAGAAACGAGGCTACGCACTAGACATAGGTTGCGGATGCACCAATCGTTTTGTCCCGGTTATCGAACGCGCAGGGCTAACTTACGAAGGCATTGATGTTTCCAAAGATATGCTGGCTATTGCGACGTCCCAATTACCTGCTCATACCTTCTATTGCGCCGACGTGTGTACATTCACTATCCCCAAGCACTATTCGTTTATTAGCGCTTGGGATAGCTTTTGGCATATTCCCCTAACGCAGCAAGAGCCTTTGCTTAAGAAGCTAGTGGATCACTTAGACGATGACGGAGTGTTGCTTTTTAGCTGTGGGGGTACAGATGAAAGCGGCCAACACACAAACGAAGTGATGGGTCCAGAAGTCTACTACGCCTCGCTGGGGCTACATAGATACATAGAAATATTGATAGAAGCAGGCGGGTTTGTTCGTCACGTTGAATTCGACCAGCATCCTGAACTACACACTATTATCATTGTGCAAAAAAGAACCGCGAAAAAAACACAGTAGCAAGAATAATACTGAATGATGCCCTAGAAAAACTGAGAGAGGCAGCGTGCTCAGCACGCCTTCCCTAAGTAAGGTCAGCGAAGCGTTATAAAACACTAGCTTTGCGGTATCGCTAGCTCACCACGTTTATCTAGTCGATAAAAGCTCCAGGCCAATGTCACACCGCGAGCGAGTAAAAAGGCAAGTAGAGCATACCAAAGGCTGACGTTACCCTGATCTTGCGTGAGGTACCAAACGGGGAAATACACCCCTAACGCACTTATTATCATGGTATTTCTCATTGCGCTAGCTCGGGTAAGACCAACAAATACGCCATCGTACAAGAAACACCAATGCGCTAATAGAGGAAGCAGTACCATTAGACCAAGATAAGGTAGCGCAGCTTTTACAATGTCACTATGTTCGGTAAGCAGCGCGATAATGGCTTCACCGCCAGCGAAAAATATCAAGCTATAAATAAGGGCAAAAATACTCGACCAGACTAACCCTTGGTAGGTGCGTCGTTTCACTTCGCTGCTGTCAGACGCCCCCTTGGCTTCACCCACCAGCGCTTCCACACCATAGGCTATGCCATCAAGTCCCAATGCAATAAGAACAAAGAACTGCATGAGTATGGCATTGACGGCCGCCGACGTTTCGCCGTAACGGGCACCTTGAATGGTGAGAAACGCTAAGCAACCCTGTAATGCTAAGTTACGCAATAGCATGTCACCGTTAAGCTTCATCAGTACCTTCCGAGCTGCACGGTTAAACCACGATGCACTCACCGCGACACCGCCAACGCGCTTAAACGCCACCGCTAGCGCCATTATGGCCATGGTATACTCAGCGATAACACTGGCCAGCGCCACGCCAGCTACAGACAAACCAAGCCCGAACACAAACACTACATCGAGTCCCGCATTCAATAAATTTCCCACTATTTGAATAGCCATGACGCTGCGCGTTTTTTGCTGCCCTACTAACCATCCAACTAATGCCAGATTAAGCATGGCAGCTGGTGCGCCCCATACCCGCGTCGAAAAATAGTCTTGAAGATGTAGGGCAACTTCACTGTTTGGCTGAGTCAACGCTAAGCCTATAGACAAGATAGGAGATTGAAGAGCAAGTACCACAGCCCCCAGCACTAGAGCAACCGCCACCGTTTGCCACAGCACTTTTGCTGACTCTAATGTATTGTTCGGTGAGCCTTTAGCTTGTGCACTCAAGCCTGTTGATGACATGCGAAGAAACCCGCACACCCAGTATATTTGCGTTAAGATAAGTGCGCCCACCGAAGCCCCTGCAAGCATGGCTGGTAAAGACATGTGTCCCAAAACCGCGGTATCCACCAAACCTAATAGAGGCGTAGTAATATTCGCTAAGATCATGGGAAGCGCTAACGCCAACAGACGGGAATGGTCGTCAAAAAAGGAGCGCTGAGTTAGTTGGGCAGGGGACATAAATGATCTCAGTAGGGGTTAATTTCGCTATATACTATCAACCTATGCAGCGGCATAAGTGAAATGCGTACCAGCTTGACCATGTATAAGATTGGCCAAGTCGCATTATTTGGAGTTTACCATGCTATTGAATTTGATTAGGCACTCAGTGGATGATGATATGAAAACCAACAATGTAATTCAAAATAGAACGACGAGTCGTACGCGTTTGAAGATCTTATCTTCAATGCTTGCGGGAATTTTCAATGTTTTGTTGGTCTCACCTAGCATTGCTTCAGGCTCAGATGCAAACCCTGTTGCTGATGCGACTTCCACTACAAAGGAACAAAGTGGTAGTAACATCGACTCTAGTCTTAGCACCACGCCTAACGCCGCCATTTTGCTTTATCACCATGTGTCGTCTTCAACACCAGCCAGTACCAGTATTTCGCCTGAAGCCTTTAAATCGCACATGGAATACTTGGACGCACACCACACTGTTGTTTCGCTTCAGGACGTTGTTTCTGCGATACAACACAACTCTACACTGCCAGAAAATGCGGTTGCGATTACGTTTGACGATGGCTACGCAAACATTTTAGACAATGCTCACCCAATACTGGCTGACCTAGGTTTTCCCTATACCGTGTTTATCAACCCTGATGAAATTGGCGTAGGTCCTAAGCAGCTAACATGGGAGCAAGTTATTGCTATGCATAACGATGGCGTTGTTTTTGCCAACCACACGCTAGACCACCTTCATATGCTAAACGGTGAGCAAGTAATGGGCGAGCGCGCATGGCTGGAGAAAGTTTGGCAGAACGTAGAAAGTGCTGAAAAGAAGATTGAAGATAAACTGGATATTAGCCTTAAATATTTAGCGTACCCGTTTGGTGAATACAACACGGCGCTCGCTAATAAGCTCAAAGCTGAAGGTTACATTGGATTCGGGCAGCATTCCGGGGCTGTGGGCCCATCTAGCGACATGCAGGCACTACCGCGCTTCCCCGCGGCCGGTCCTTACGCCAATTTGGCAACGCTAAAGACCAAGCTTAATAGTCTAGCCATGCCAGTGACGCAAAGTTCACATAAAGACCCTCGTATGACAACACGAAACCTGTCATCGCCCATTAGTTTAACGATAGACAGTGACGATGTTCGCCTTACACAAGTAAATTGTTTTTTCGGCGGCGACCCTATAGAGACTAGCCTAGAAGAAAATGTGCTTACGTTTACC
>Ga0208406_1000254_pt1 | contig 22286 bp, 23 predicted proteins | sample ETNtaG_15_FD_185769 | JGI IMG/M metagenome (GOLD analysis project Ga0208406, IMG submission 185769) | Marine microbial and viral communities from oxygen minimum zone, Eastern Pacific Ocean - ETNP201302PF89A (SPAdes) (version 2) | ecosystem: Environmental > Aquatic > Marine > Oceanic ...
ACCGCTGGCCAGTCCTAGTGGCGCGATCGGTCCTGGCAGCACGACCGGCGGCGCCAGCAACAGCAGCGCCAGCAGCAGTACGGCTACTCGCCCGAAGGACATCAGCCCGCCTGCCCCACGAGCGATATAAAGGCCAGCGGCCGCAGTGCCCGCTGCTTCAGTCCCCAGCGGCCTCGCCTGTCGGCGCGGTCGCCTTGTCGCTTACTGGAGCTGACAGCGCCAGCCAGAGCGGCAGTCCTACAAGGGTGAAGGTCATGATGCTTGAGAGTAGGTGATAGAGTATGAATGGCAGTCCAAGCGTGTAAACTGCTAGCAGGTTACCAGGCGTATGCGCCCACCAGAGCCAGAAAACACCAAAGTTGGTCCAGCCGTCATAGACTACTGCGAAGACCACCCCCGCACCAGCGAAGCGCATTACCAGTCCCGAGGAGAGATGTCCGCCGATCTGCGGTCGCCAGCGGCGTGAAGCTAGGGCCACCAACAGGAAGCCGCTGTAGGTGAACGCTACAATTGGTGATCCCCACAAGTAGCCCAGCCACCAATCACTAAGCAGCAGCATTCCCATAGTCACTGTGCATGCCCACGCGAAGGGCAGCAACATCGCCGCCAGGAAAGTAGCGACCATTACCGTCTCAACGTTTGGATGTCCGTGCAGGGCAATACGTCCGCCCGCACCGAGCAATAACAGCACCCCGGCGGTGAGTGGCAGCGGCAAGCGACTGCGGTCCATTGCACGGCCATGCCGGACTCTATAAAAATCATTCCCGGAGAGATGATAATACAACAGAGAATTGCTCTTCGGTCAAGCGTCGCGTGTTAAGGTTGTAGCGGCTGGGATGGTAGCTGTCAACTAGCCCCCACTCCACGCCGGGCAGCGAGTGACGCGCGCCGTGGCCGAAACGGAAATCCACCTGCCGGCCACCGACTGCAGTTACGACCTGACGATGCGCTACTCCACCAAGTGCCAGTACCATCTCGAGTTGCGGAAGCAGCTGCAGCTCCCGTTCCAGGAACGGGCGGCATTGCTTCAGCTCCTCGCCAGTTGGCTTGTTCTGCGGTGGAGCACAACGCAGCGCGTTGGCAATGCGCACTCCTTCTAACTTCAGTCCGTCTTCGCGCGAGTGTGAATTAGGGTTCGACCCCCACCCCTGCTCCCACAACGTGCGGTAGAGCAGTTCACCGGCGTAGTCTCCGGTGAACGGCCGTCCAGTACGTCCCGCGCCGTGGGTGCCTGGCGCCAGCCCTACTATGAGCAGCCACGCGTCACGTCCACCGAAAGATGGCACCGGCTGGCACCAGTATTCATCGGCAGCATACCCAGGTTTGCGTCGGTTCTCGCGGATGTCAGCAGCGTATTTGACAAGACGAGGACAGGCATGGCAGCCGATGACATCGTCAGCCAGTGACCCCATTACTGGTTATTGCTTTTGACCCGCCTGAATGGGTGAATCCAGCTGGCAAGTGTGCGCGGACTACGTGTCTGCACCCACAGCTTGCCTTTGCCGTGATAACGGCTGATAAGTTGGTCCCCAAACAGGAAAGAGCTGATTGAACGGCCAGTGCGACCAATGCTGTAATCGAGCGACGCCTGCCAGGCAACCGCGTAGCCGCTGTCTACAGTGTAGTTCCCATCGACTGCTATTTCTTGGATATCGCCATAGGCGTTGAAGAATAACAGACCTGTCCCCGTGACCTGCAGCGCCAGCAGTCCTTCGGCGAAGACGCCTCTGAAGCCTTCAAAGCTTACCGAAGTCTCTATGTCGCCAATGTGACCAAGATAGGCCCCGCGTTCCATAATGAGTACCTCGTTCTGCATTTCGTAGGGAATGATGTCTCCTGGCACGCCCGGCGCTAGTGCAATTTGGCCTGCAGTACCTTCGACGTAGTAGGTGTTTTGGAAGAAGCTCTCACCCGTAAACCTGCGGCCGATTCCTTTCAGAAGACCGCCGCGCGCTTCAGTGCGCACCCTGATGGAATCATCCATCCACGCCATTGCGCCCGCTTCGGCGACCAGTTCCTCACCCGGTGATAGCTCGATTTCGACCGCTGCGTAGCTAGGTTCGCAAACCAGGCGATGTCGCATTTAGCCCTCCCTCGGAGGCAGCAGTGGCCCCAGTGCACCGCCGAGCCGGTCACGATCGTGTGACTGGACCAGGATGCGGCCGTTGCCGCGGAACTTCATTACCAAGCCCTCACCAGAGAGGGCAGACGCAATCCAGCCGCCCGCCTTGCCGATATCGTATTCCAGCCCCTCGGTAAAGGCGACGATGTGGCCGTTGTCAATCGTTATTCCGCCGCGCACCTCGACTTCCGAGATTCGTCCGTAAGCACTCACTAGCAATTCACCTTGACCAGAAGCACGTACGTAGACCAGACCTTCGCCGGAGAACATGCCTTTCTTCAAGCCTTGATACTGCGTGTCCAGCTTGACACCCCCAGAAGCGCCCATGAAGGAGCCGCCGGCGCAGATCCATGTTTCGGAACCTACTTCCAGCGATGACACCTCACCTTGCAAGATTGGCGCGAGGCCGACTTCACCTGGAGAGTTGTCCTTGACTCGATAGGTTGACAGGAAGAACGATTCACCTGCAAACATTGCTTTGGCACCTTCTTTGAGCGCACCCCACAACCCACCTCCTTCACGCTTGCGCGTTTTCACATCGATATCCATGTTCCCCGATGCGCGATACATTGCTCCCGCCTCGGACACGAATTCCTCGCCAGGCTGGAGCATGACCAGCGCTGAGCCAAAGGCCCCCCGGTTCGTTACTTCCACACTCATAGCAACCTCGGGGTGAGCCAGCCCGCTAACCCTGATAGTGTACGCGTTTGCACCCATATTTTGCCGTTCCCTTGGAACTTCATCACTAGCCCTTCGCCCGAGAGGAAGGTTGACTTCCAGTTCCCCATCCCGCCGATACTGTACTGTAGTGACGGTTCGAACGCTACTAGATGGCCTGTGTCAACCGTGAAACTACCATCTACGTCCTTTTCGACCACTCCGCCATAGGCGTTGTAGAACAAGTCGCCAGTGCCGGAAACCTCAATCAAGAAAGCACCCTCACCTGAGAAGAATGCACGCCAGCCACCAAACACCGCCTTAATGTTCACTCCAGGCGTGCACGCTAGGAATGCGCCGGCGGTCAGGAATACGTGATCACCATTCATTTGCCTGTGCGTCACTGTTCCCGGCAGTTGCGGTGCGACGGCGACAGTACCGCCGTCAGGATGTGTGAAACGGCCGACGAAGAAAGATTCACCGCCAAACATCTTGCGGATGATGGCACCGAAAAACGAACCGAGTCGCTTCGATTTAGCTTCCATGTGCGATGACATACGCGACATCGCACCTGACTCCGCTAGCAGCTCTTCGTTTGGACCAAGCTCGACGACAACCTCTCCGTAGTCAGGGTTGCCCTGTATCTCGAAACGCATGCGTTTACCTACACGTGGGGGCGATATAAGCTCGTCGTGGGCACTCTTATTAAGTAGTGGCAGGTATGCGACAAGAGGCGATTTTGTATGGACGGTAACAGACCTCTCGCGACAGCCATGGCAGCCCTGCTGCTGTTATCCAGCCTGATGGTACTGGCAACGGTCAGTGCTGATGGAAACGATAACCTCTACATTGAGAGATTCAATTACGACTATACTAACCACACGACACCTCGCGCCGGCCATGACCACCCGCTGCGGGTAGACTGGGTCAATGATGGCGATACCACAGCCAGTGCTGTAACCATTGCCATTGAGTGGGGTTCGGAGTCTGTCGAGAGCGACCCGATGAACTTAGCTCCGGGCTCTGGATTTATCTACTTGGATGTCAACTTCGATTCCGACGGTGAAAAGGATGCAACCGCCTTTGTCGACTATGGTCAAGATTTTGAAGAGAGTGACGAGACAGATAACTACGAAACAACCACTTTCCAAGTCGAGCCGGAGATTGGTACTGCCGACCTGATGGTTGACTTGGACCCCAATAATGTGCTGCAGGACGTCTACCAGCCCGATGAGATGATCTTCGTGGAGTGGATTGTTAACAATAATGGCAATGTTACCGCAGGGTACCCAAACCGTGAGATAACTATGGCCCTCTATGTGGATCCGCGTGGCAGCGACCCTACTACCCAGGTCGCTGTCCGCGTCTTTGCCATCGGCGACCTTATGCCCGAAATGGGAGAGGGTATGTTTGAATCATTCGATATGACTACCCCTTCCGAGGAGGGGCGCTACGTTATAGCCCTCGTAGTGGACATTGATGACAACAACACCGATGCCGGCAACTTGTCTGACAACAGTGAATCATTTCATTTCTGTATAGGTGGCTGCAGCGATCCCGACCTAGTCGTTATTGGGCAGGGACCCAGCACACTACAGTTGGAGCCCGATATGGCGATAGCCGGCGAGACATCGTTAGTGCACTACTCAATCCGGAATGACGGCAACGCAGATGCTCCAGCCGGCGTTGTGATGCACCTTGAAGTCATGAGGTGTCCCGGGGGCGACTGTGATGGGCAGTCATGGACCAAGATTAATGAGACCGACCCGTGGCGGATGCCTCTGCAAGCGCAGACCGACTTAGAGGACCAATCGGTACTGGGGATGGGGTGGGACGTCCCATCCGACGGCGTCGGTACATGGGACCTGCGAGTGATACTTGATGCCACTGACAAAGCAGCGGAAATCTACCCTGACGGTGAGGAGAACAACATCATTCTGTGGAGTGATACCCACGGCCATGAGCTCCTCGACGTCCGCGAGCGCAGGGCCGAATTAGTGGTGCAGGGTATCGAGACCACCGGCCAGCCCTTCAAGGATCATCCCGTGGATATTCATATCTTCGTGGCCCAGGACCAGAACGATGGGCTGGGATACCGCAGTGCCAGTAACGTAACAGTGGACCTCTGGATTATGGACGAGAACTTCCAAGAGTTGCACATCGAGGACGCTGGAGGTGCCAAGGATGTAGGCCTTGAGGCACCGATTGGCTATGCCTACAGTTGGACGCCGACTGCCACTGGCATCTATACCATGCGCGCTTGGGTCGATTACGATAACAACATTTTGGAGTGGTACGAAAGTAACAACGAAATGCAAGACGTCAGCATTGAAGTCAAGCGAAAGCTCTCTGACCTGACCGTGCTGGACGTTGAAATCAGTCCGCAAGACAATTCGGGCAACGTCATGGTGGGCGTCGCCAGCACTATCAGTGCCACCATCGCCAACCTTGGCATCCGCGATATGACCACTGCCGAGGCCTCGCAAATGAACGTTACATTCTATACAATCTCACCAGTTCACGAACTCATCGCGGAAATCACCCCTGGCACAGCGCTGGCGGTTGGCCAGAACATCACTGTCAGCACCAGCTTTGTCTTCACCGTCCGTGACCAGTACAAGCTAGTTGTCAAGGTAGACGAGCGCACTAAAATCTCCGAGTATGGCGAGGACGACTACCCGTCACGCACCGATGCACCCAACGAACTCTCGAAGACGGTTTTTGCAGAGTCTTCCATTGATGCTTGGATCAATAACGTCAGCGTTGAGAGCGGTGTTGCAGGCAAGGATCACCCTATAACCTTCGATTTGGGCTTTGAGAACCTGCCACTAGAAGGTGACCACTTCCTATATTTCACAATCACAGTTGAGCATTCCAACGGTGCTGTCGGCAGTTATATGGAAATACCAGCCGGCGAGGGATACCAGTTCGCCCCTGGTGATGACCCCGTGCTACCTTACGGTGCCTACGTCGACTTGAATGTGAATAACCCGCAGACTAGTATCAGTGTCAGCTGGATACCGGAGGCCGACAAGGGCAGGAACTACACTATCACAGTAATTATCCTTGCGGTCATTAATATTGATTCCAGCAATGATCAGGGCTCGGCCGTGGCTGACATCGAGAAGCTAACTACAGACCTGGTAGTTGAGAGCCTTACCGTCACCGACCGCGGAGAGAGCGGCCTGCGCATTGACGTGCTGGTGCTATACCCGCGTGGGGAGCAGGACTCCTTGAATGGAGTCGAGGTGACGTTGCATGTATTCGACTATGCCGACTGGTCCGCACGGGGGAACAGCGCGACCCCGCGCGACACCTTCCCTGTCAAGTCCATCGAGGGGGCATTGGGTCGTGGAGACTCACGCATCGTCAGTTTCACCTGGGTCCGTAATGTGGGCGACTTCGTTTTCGTGGCTGAGGTTGACCCTAACAACGAGGTGCGCGAATTGGACGAGGACAACAACCTATACGATTCAGAGGTAATCACTATCGAAGCGCTGGGCAGTGGTGGTAGTGGTGGGGAGGAGGACGAGGGCTTGTTGGGCCTGCCATCGCTCTCTCCGCTGGCGCCTCTTGCGCTGCTCGGGGCCGTGGCCCTTCTGCGTCGCCGCCTCTGATGCGGCACACGGCACTGCTCTACTTCGTCGGTCCTGCTGGGGCGGGGAAGTCGACACTGGTAGCTAGTTTGCAGGAATGGCTGACGCTGCAGCGTTTCGAAGGTCTCGCCCTGAATCTTGATCCGGGCGCCGAGACGCTACCGTACAGCGCCGCAATCGACGTGCGAGAGCGATTTACGCTACGAGACGTAATGGCCGAATACGGTCTAGGGCCCAACGGCGCGCAGGTCGTTTGTGCCGACCTGTTGGCGATCGAGCTGGAGTGGCTGCAGCAGGAGATAGATGGAGTTAATTGTGACTACGTACTGGCTGACGCGCCGGGGCAGACCGAGCTCTTCCTCTATCGCGAGGCTCCGCAGGTACTGGTTCGGGGGCTCTCACCGCGGACTGGACTGGTGATGCTCTTCGATCCGTTGCTGTCGCGGACGCCGGCTGGCTTTGTGACGCAGTTACTGCTCGCGGCGGCGGCGCACCTGCGTTTCCCGGTGCCAATGTTCCCCGTCCTTACGAAATCTGACTTGCTCGAGCCACAGGAGGTCGACCGCATCCTGAGCTGGGCATCCGACTTGGAACTCCTGCGGGGAGATATGCCTCCCGCAGAAGGAATGGGTGAGGTGCTTTCCGGCGAGCTGCTACAGGTACTACAGACACTAGCGCTGGAGTCGCAGCTGGTTGCAGTTTCGTCACAGGAAGGTGAAGGTATGGAAGATCTCTATGCGCTGGTACAGTCTGCCTTCGCCGGTGGTGACGACCTTGAGGCGCATGTCGACGCGCACTAGCATTAAAACCTGCAACCTCTCGCCGACGCATGCCATCCGCGCCCGAAGTCCGTATCGAATCCCACGACGACTTCCTGCGGCTGCTTCTCAACCGTCCGGAGAAGGGCAACGCGCTGACGCCGGAGATGATGGGTGCGCTGACCGCTGCCTTTGCTGACGCCGCAAATCACGTTGGCTTGCGCGCAGTCATCTTGCAGGGCACGGGCAGGCAGTTCTGCACCGGTGCTGACCTGACCTGGATGGCATCACCGCCGACGGTTGAGCAGGGAGAAGCTTTGGCCGAGCTGTTCCGTACGATTGCCGTGTGCCCGCTACCGACACTGGCGCTGGTGCAGGGCGGCTGCTACGGTGGTGCGATGGGGCTTGTCGCAGCGTGCGACTTCGTGCTCGCTACGCCTGACGCAGAGTTCGGCTTTACCGAGGTGCGACTTGGTCTCGCACCAGCGGTAATTTCGCCTTGGGCTGTACAGCGGCTAGGGGTGGCCCGCACGCGCGAACTGTTCCTGACTGGCGAACGATTCAGCACACAGCAGGCGTTAGACATGGGGCTGCTCTCGAGCGTCAGTGAGGACCTTGAGACGGCAGTGGAGGTGCTACTAGATGCGCTTAGGTCTGGAGGGCCGCAAGCACAGCGTGCGATCAAGGAAATGCTGTTGACACGCGACGAGACAATTGAGGAACGCGACGACCGGTTGGCGCGCGTTATTACAGCGCTTCGTAACTCTGACGAGGCGCAGGAAGGCGTCGCCGCCTTCCTTGAGAAACGGAAGTCGGAGTGGTAGATGCGGCGGGTACTGGTCGCGAACCGGGGCGAGATTGCGTGCCGCATTATCCGCAGCTGCCGCGAGCTTGGCCTCGCAACAGTGGCGGTTTATTCTGACCCAGATTCCGGGTCTCCGCACGTGCGGCTCGCCGACGACGCAGTCAGCATCGGGCCGGCCGCACCGGCTGAGAGCTACCTGAACGTGAAGAAGTTGATAGCCGCGGCACGCTCAACGCGCACCGACGCTATCCACCCTGGTTACGGTTTTCTCTCCGAGAACGGTGACTTTGCTGCCGCAGTTGAAGAGGCGGGCTTTGTCTTTATTGGTCCTACCGCGAAGACGATTCGCCAGATGGGTGACAAGTCGGCCGCCAAGGCGTTAATGCAGGCAGCCGGCGTCCCTGTGATTCCGGGCCACGCCAAGATTGTCGAGAAAGGTTTCACTGAAATTGCGGCCGAAATAGGCTACCCGCTACTAGTCAAGGCGGCAGCCGGTGGCGGTGGTAAGGGAATGCGCGTCGTGGAGAGCAAGAACAATCTGAAGGCGGCTGTCGAGGCGGCACAGTACGAAGCTAAGATGGCTTTTGGCGACGGTCGGTTATTACTCGAGCAGTATATAAATCGACCACGTCATATTGAGGTGCAAATCTTGGCCGACAGCGATGGTCATACTGTGCATTTTGGCGAGCGCGAATGTTCAGTCCAGCGGCGGCACCAGAAAATCATTGAGGAAGCCCCTTCACCCGCCATTACTCCTGAATTGCGCGAGGCAATGGGCTCGGCTGCTGTTTCAGCGGCAGAAGCAGTTGGCTACCGTAACGCCGGTACCGTGGAGTTCCTGTTCAAGGATGGTGAATTCTGGTTCTTGGAGATGAACACGCGGTTGCAGGTCGAGCATGGTGTTACTGAACTGGTGTACGGAGTCGACCTCGTGAAATGGCAGCTACGGATTGCTGCTGGCGAGCGGCTGACGCTACAGCAAGCAGATATCATGCCACGCGGCCATGCTATCGAGTGTCGTGTCTATGCTGAGGACCCGGCACGCAATTTCCTGCCGTCTCCCGGACACATCCGGCGGCTGCACGAGCCCGTTGGGCCCGGCATCCGCATTGACTCCGGTATTACCGAAGGGCAGCAAATCGGCAGTGACTACGATCCATTGCTCGCCAAGCTTCTGGCGCATGACGCGAGTCGCGATGACACGCTGGATCGCATGACTCAGGCACTGGGCGACTACGTTATTTTGGGGCCAACCACGAACATCGCACACCTTAAGGCAATTCTGCGGCATGACGCATTCCGTGCGGGTGACCTTGATACACATTTCATCGAAACCCATTTCGGAGATTGGGCGCCTGCCACCCCGCCGTTGGAGGCGCTCATCGCTGCAGGCGCAACCCGCAGTAGCAGTGGTCGGCAAACAGCGCAGATGACCGGTCGCGACCCCTGGTCGCCTTGGAGCAATCAAGGTGGCTGGCGACAGGGAGTGTAATGATAGAAAGCTACCGTTGCGGTGACTCGCAACACACCGTTGAGTTGAGGCTCCGCGCTGGCGAATTTTCAGGTGAGGTGGATGGCGAACCGGTTGAGGGCTTTCTCGCAGAGCTGGAGCCTGGATTGCTTGAAGTCGATACCGGTGTTGGTACTGTGCAGGTTCACCTTGTCCAAGATGGCCGACGCATTTGGGTTCATTGCCGTGGACAGGCGTGGGCGTTTGAGCGAGTCGCTACCGTGCGGCAAGGCGAGCCGGAGGTAGCAAGTGACCAGTTGCTGAGCCCAATTACTGGCAAACTGGTTGAGTTGCGTGTCTCCATGGGCGATTCGGTTGTGAAGGGTGACACACTCGCCGTGCTGGAAGCGATGAAGATGGAGCATCGACTGCACGCACCACGTGACGGTGTCATCGCGCAGATAACCTCAACAGAGCCGGGCGGGCAGGTACGTGAGCGCGAGTTGCTGGTCGAGCTGGAGGCGGTCTGATGGAGCCACTCGCAAGTAACATTGACACCGCTAATTCCAGTTTTCATGCCAGTCTGGAGCACAACCGTGCACTGGTGGCGGAGCTGAAAGAGCGATTGGCGCAGGTGCGGAGCGGTGGCTCAGCGAAAGCGGTTGAACGCCACCGCGCGCGCGGAAAGCTCACTGCCAGAGAGCGTATTGACGCACTACTCGACCCGGGCGCACCGTTCTTGGAATTCTCACCACTGGCGGCCGCTGGGGTCTACGATGATAACGTACCGGCGGCTGGTATCGTCACAGGCATCGGCGTTGTTCATGGACGCGAAGTTGTGGTATTGGCCAACGATGCGACAGTCAAGGGCGGCACCTACTATCCATTGACAGTCAGGAAACACCTGCGTGCCCAGGAAGTGGCTGCGGAGAACAGCCTGCCTTGTATTTACCTAGTTGATTCAGGAGGAGCCTTCCTGCCGAAGCAGGATGAAGTATTCCCTGATAAGGAGCATTTCGGCCGTATTTTCTACAATCAAGCGCAGATGTCGGCCGCTGGAATTGCACAGGTCGCAGTAGTGCTCGGCAACTGCACAGCTGGCGGAGCCTATGTCCCGGCGATGAGTGACGAGACAGTTATCGTCCGCGAACAGGGCACAATATTCCTTGCTGGACCGCCGCTAGTGAAGGCTGCCACTGGCGAGGATGTCACAGCTGAGGAGCTTGGCGGCGCCGCCGTGCATTGCCGCGAAAGCGGCGTCAGCGACCATATCGCTGAAGATGATCAACACGCCCTCGAAATCACGCGTTCAATCATTGAAAATTTGAATCGCCCCCCAAAGGCAAAGCTGGATGTCACGCCGCCTGAGGAGCCGTTGTACGACTCGGCAGAGATTTACGGCATTCTTCCGGCCGATACGCGGCAGCCGTTCGATGTGCGCGAGATAATCGCGCGCATGGTCGATGGCTCTCGTTTCCATGAATTCAAGCCGTTGTACGGGTCGACGCTTGTCACTGGCTTCGGGCGACTCATGGGCTACCCCATTGGAATACTGGCCAACAATGGCGTGCTCTTCTCCGAGTCGGCGCTGAAGGGCACACATTTCATTGAGATGTGCTGCCAGCGCGGCATTCCGCTGTTGTTCCTGCAGAACATCACCGGTTTCATGGTCGGCAAGGAATACGAGGCGGGTGGCATCGCCAAGGATGGCGCTAAAATGGTGATGGCCGTGGCCAACGCCAGCGTCCCGAAGTTCACAGTCATAATTGGCGGCAGCTTCGGCGCGGGTAACTACGGCATGTGCGGCCGCGCCTACGGACCGCGCCAGCTCTGGATGTGGCCCGGTGCACGTATCTCAGTGATGGGTGGAGAGCAGGCGGCTGACGTGCTCGCAACTGTCAAACAGCAGCAGCTCGAGTCGGTCGGCAAGTCACTTTCTGCGAAGGCGCGCGAGGAAATTCGCTCCCCGATACTCAAGAAATATGAACGCGAAGGGAGCGCCTACTACTCGACGGCGCGCCTCTGGGACGACGGTATCCTCGACCCACTTGATACCCGCATGGTCGTTTCCCTAGGCATCTCTGCTGCCCTGAACGGTGAGATGCCCAAAACGCGCTTTGGCGTGTTCCGGATGTAATCGTTTTATACCTCCCCCCTTCGGCGCCGACATGGAGGAGTCCATCTGCCAGATTGAAATCGAGTCCGATGGCAACGACTTCGTCGCGCGGATAGCGTCCGGGATGGGCGGCTCTCGCGAGATTCAGAGCGCTCGTTTTAACGAACTACTGAACCAGCTCATCAGCGAGCTGCACGCCGAATTCGAGCCCGACCTGCAAAGAGAGGCAATCGAGCCAGAGTTTTGATGTCCTTGCTTGCCGTCGCCGGAGTGGCGCTTGGTGGGGGAGTGGCGTGGCTGATAGTACGCTGGCTGACGGCGCGCCGCGATGGGAAGATGCCTACGCTTGGTGAGTTGATGTTTCCAGTCCATCATACGGACCATAAGCAGGATGACCAGCGCAGAGGTAACAGTTAATTACGCACCGGTTTCACGCAGCCTATGCGCCAGTTCACCCATCTACTACTCCCGGCTCTGTTGCTGTTCTTGCTCTCCGCCGCAGAGGCAGGAGACCCTCCCGAGGCCGTAATACTCGATATCGATCCGCAACAGGCTGACACGGATGACCTAATCCAGTTCACGGGCGACTTCAGCGACAACGATAACGATGATCTGGACTATTTCTACTGGAATTCATCGATTGACAGCACCTTCCAATCCGGAAATGAGGCTGGCGGACTTGCATTCCAGATGACGGCCGACCAACTGAGTGGTGGCAACCACACTATCACACTCCAGGTGCGCACTAACTCTACCGAGTGGAGTGATGTCACCGATGCATCCACGAGCTGGCTTAACATAACCGAGCCAGAGCTGCAGCCCCCGGAGGCGACAGTCGTACTCAACCCGCCACAGGTGAACCAGGGTGAGGAGGTTACTTTCCTCGCCAGCGACTTGCGCACATACCAGCCGGCTACCCGGATCACCGAGTTCAACTGGACGCTGCAGTGGGAAGGCAGCAGCGAGCGTGAACCGCTCTCGGATCAGGAGACCTTCACTCGCTCTAGCTTCTTCGTAGGCAATCACACGGTATATCTGGTAGTCACTGATGATCAGGGCACCGATAGCCGCGAATTTGTGGCGACTCTGACGATATTACCACCACGCCCCTTGGCAGAGATAGTAGCTAGTTCCACCGCACCCAAAGCAGGACAAACACTCTATCTGGAGGCGGTCTGCCGCGACCACCAGTGGGAAATTATAGAATGTCAGGCGTGGGAGTGGCAAGTGTTTTATCACAATAATGGCACACTCCGCTATACTCTGAGCGGAGAGCAGCAGGCACTCAACGATTTGGAACCCGACGACTATCAGTTGCGGTTGAAGGTTACACACAACGGTACCGATTCAGTGTTGGAGACACTGATGATCTATGTCCAGCCACCCAACCAGGAGCCGTCGCACTCGATTACTATCTCACCCCCCTCGCTGGGCGGCTCACGCTACTACCAGCACCAGAACCTGACCTTCACCGCTGAAGCGAGTGACTCAGACGGCTTTGTCACGGATTACGCTTGGTGGTTCGAAGACGCGTTGGTCTCAACTTCCCCAAGCTGGATTCACAGCTTCGCAACCCCAGACGCCTGGTATCATGTCAAGCTGAACGTGCAGGACAATGACGGCGCCTGGAGCGGGAACAAGACAAAATCGGTTTACATAGAAGCCAATACACCGCCTACGGTATCAATTTCAATTAATCTGGAACAGCCGCGAGTGGGTGACACACTCCAGTTGAGCGGCAGCGCCAGCGACAGCGAGGGCTACGTAGAGTTCTGGGAGTGGTACCTCGACGGCGTGCTGGCAGCACAGACGCAGGACCTGACACTGGTGCTAAACGCAACCGGTAATCACACCGTCACATTGCACGCGTACGACGACGGCGGCCTGATGGGGCAGAAGTCCTCCAGCTTCAGCGTGCTTGCACCGGACACCAGTGAAGAGAAGTGGCTCTCGGTTAAGGTCAGTCCATACGCAGCGGACGTAGGTGCACCATTCACCATCGACCTGCGTAATACCACCGGCCCAGTTCTGGAGTTCGAAATCAACTATGGTGGCGAAATAATCATTGTCAACGGTATCAGTGACCGACTGGTGGAGGTAAGCTTCGACCAGGCAGGTATCCAGTTCATTGACGTCGAGGTGAGCTGGAGCGACGGCACCCCTTTTGACGGGTCACGCGACTCTTTCAGTACCGAAGTCACGGTTACGGAGTCTGCGGGCAGCGGTGATGGAGATGGAGACGATGATGACGTCAGCGGCCTGCCCGGCCCCGGCCTGCTAGCGGCGCTGGTGGGACTAGGGCTAGCAGCGCGCCGGCGTCAGAGATAGACCTTCGCTTCTTTCAGCCGCCAGGTCTGCCACAGCAGCCAGCCGCTCATGAACAGCTCCGCCCCCGCTAGTGCCACGAAGAGTGGGCGATGCGCATCTGGTTCGTCGTCCGCCTCCTCCCAGCTGACGATGACCCACAACTGTTCTTGCTCGCTGCTACCGTCATAGTAAGTGGCAGTGCAGGTAACGCCGTACGCCCCCGCGGCGTGGAGTATCTGCGTCACGTTTGTCGAGTCGTTCCAGCGGCTGCCCGGTCCCGTCAGGTCGCGGCCGAAGTCCCATTCGACGCTGGCATTAGCCGGCACCACCGCGACAAACTCGACATTTGTTCCTGATTCCACTACTGTCAGCCGCTCTTCGCCGTTGACACTAGTCTCAAATTCAGCTGCAGCAGCCGGAAGCAGCAGGAAGAGCAGCAGCAGTCCGCTACAGCTGGACCTGCCCATACTCGCTGGAGAGCTTGCGCGCTTCACGCTGGCGGCACTCAGTACAGAATAACTCCCCGTCGACCACTTTCAGTCGATCGCGGCAGCCACTGCATCGCGCGCCGACAACACCGTCGCGTCCTTTTTTGGTGTTGAGCTTCAGTGCCGGCTTCGTTTCGTCAACTTCGGCCTGCACTAGGTCGTTAACACAGTAGACTTCGTTGATGTCGGAGACGTAATCCTCAGACATGCGTGCTATGTGCAGCGTGCCCATAATCCAAGTGCCGACTTGCCGTGCCTTCCCCTTTACACGTACTACCTCGATAGTCGCCATCGATTCACGTATTGAATGGACGCGTCCCAGCACCTGCTCACCAGCACTGATTTCGAGAGGTACAGAAACTACTGGCTTCACCCGCATTTCAGTGTTCTGTTCGTCACGTACCAGCTCGCCAGTCAGCGCCGCGAAAAGCTCGCCATTGCGCTCGTAAACTCCTGGACCGGGCACATACTCCATCGCGCTTGCCAGCCGGTCGCCGGGTAGGGTCAGGTTCATCGCGCGCCGACCGGGTGCAGGTGATAAAGGATTCCCTCGACCGTTTCCTGCTCGAGCGCATGGTGAGGCATGGTTTTCTCCAGTTCCAGTGGCACTGACCACGCAGCCGTTACGGAGCCACCCTGCTGCGCAACGAAGCGACGGATGAAGCGGTCGGTAGTCGCTGGCTGGATGGACCAGACACTACCGGCTGTCGCCAGCGCACGCTCGAGAAACGGTCGATCAGCGCCCGGCCGTTGTGCGCCCCACGGAGGGTTCATGATGACTGTGTCGACGTGCTTAGACCAATTTTCGACTGGTTCGCAGCGCCACTCTATCTCCAGCTTCGTGTCAATCGCAGTTTGACGCGCGACCGCCAGCGGCGCCTCGTCCAGCTCTACTCCCACTACATCGGCGCCGAGGAACGCCGCGCCGAGCGCCAGTCGGCCGGTACCGCATCCGAGGTCCGCCACGCTTCCGGCGAGGTCACCTGCCTGCCAGGCGCGTTCCAGCAGCTCCACGGCAATGCTGGGCGGCGTAGGGTACTGTTCCAGCTCGCGCTGAGGGTCGGGGAAGTCGGGGACGGAGCGCAGTAATTGATCAAGTACCTTGCGTGGGAAACGGGTCAACCTTTCATCCAGCGACCCGTTCTAAACTCCATAATACGTCCTTGCTCATGCATCTCCTTGATGTATTTTTCGCTTCGGTCATGTGATAAACCTAACACACTTTCAAGATGATCAAGAATTTCGTTCAGGTCAACGCCTTCTGTGCCCGCATTCTTCTTAACGAATTGCATGATTAGTGACCTTGGGTCCTCGTTTTCTTGACGCTGATTCTTGGTCAGCAAGGTCTCGGCAAAATCAGTATCTCCACGCAATGTAATGGTGAGGAACATAGTCATCATCTCGATGGCGCGCTCGGCGTGTTCGATCCCAACGGTGTCTGAGAGATGCATGCGCGCGTCCGCCTCAGCCAACCGGATTAGCGACTCGAGTTGCCGTGGGGTAATCGGGAACACCCTCCGGTCATCATCCTCACCGTGTTCCTGATACGACCTTCGCATTGCGGTGTAGTGGTCCTGCAATTTGTGTTGTGCTTGCGTAGTCATCACTGGCCGCATTTTGCGCGCATGGCCAACATATAGCCGTAGTAGGTCATGCGGAATCGCCGGTTGTAGCTCGCGCTCTTCCAGCTCTGTATCCTTACCACTACCCATCATCTCCCCAGCGCGATGTGACTCGAGCATCCGCTCCGCCAGTTTGTTATCACGTTCTTCGTCGGGTACGTCGCTGATGATGAAAAAAATATCGAAGCGGCTCAGTAGCGTTATTGGCATGTTAACCTGTGGAGCCAGTGGGCGGGTCATTTCGAAGCGACTCCTCTTGGGATTGGCTGCTGCAAGCAATGAACACTTCGCGTGCAGCTGAGCACTGATACCTGCCTTGGCAATAGTCACAGTTTGTTGTTCCATCGCCTCGTGCATCGCCGAGCGGTCATCCTCATCCATCTTGTCAATCTCGTCGATACACGCTAACCCGCCTGAGGCGAGTACAAGCGTACCAGCTTCAAGCGTCCATCGCCCCTCGCCGAACTCATCGCGTACCGCAGCGGCGGTAAGGCCGGCCGCTGACGATGACTTTCCGGTCGCCATTACGCCGCGCGGGGCGAGCCTTGCCGCAGCGCGCAGCAGTTGTGACTTGGCGACACCAGGGTCCCCCATCATCAGCACATGGATATCGCCTCTGATACGAGCACCATCCGGGAGCTTTTTGTCTACGCCGCCGAAGAGTTGCACTGCAATGGCCTCTTTCTGCCAAGTCATACCGAAAATCGAGGGTGCAATGGAGTTAGTGATGCGGTCACGCAGGTCGAGATTGCGTGAAAGCTCCAGAATTTGTTCCATTTCCTCATCTGTAGGTTCCAGAGCCTCCGCTTCACCTTCTCGCTCGTCAATTGAATTAGCGTAGAGGAAGATGTCAAATTCGGTCCGCGGCATTCTCATGGCATACTGGGCGCGTGTTCGCAAGACACCCACGACCGCAATTCGGTCTCCGGGACGAGCCTGCGCAGCGAGAGAGCTTTCGACAAAGACTGTGAGCCTCTCTGGCTGTGCACCCGGTGGCAGGTCCTCGGGGAATTCTTGTATTTCCAGTTTGTGCGAATCGATGAACTGTGATTTCTTCTCACGTAACTGGAACTCATCACATTTGCACCCTTCGCTAACGCATTTCTTTGGCTCGCGTAGCGTAAAGAAGTCTTGGATGACATGCTGTGGGTGTCGCTCCCAGCTACACTCGAAAAATCCCACTTCCATACGAGGGCGCACTGGCAGCGACTTGCGCACTAGCCCCCTCACCTTGACCATTCGGTAGAGGTGCTCCTTGCGTAGGTCTCGTATTTCCTCTTGAAAGAGTTTGTCTGGAATCTCGAGCGGAGCGACGTCAAGCGAGATTTCAGTGCGGTGTTCCTTGAGGACGTGCTCCTGTGCCTCGTCGCTGATAAACTCTTTGACAACATCACGCGCTGCCTTCAGGGTGTTCTCAAGATTCCAGAGCAGATTGTTCGAGAGCCGAGGATGGAAATCTGTGACGTCCTCCCAGGTTACGTAGACCGCCTTCTCGCCCTTGGGGTAGGCTTGCGCCACGGATTCAATCTGGTCACCATAGGTTGGTACAGCTTCCAGGTTGAGACCACTCCCGCCACACTTGGGGCACTTATGTTCGCCAGAATGTGCAGCGACTGCCGGAGCAAGTACGCCCCCTTCGCAGCTAGGGCAGCGTGGTATCGGCCTGCGCGTGCCATTGCTGTCAATTGGTCGGAAACGGGTGTCCTGGAAGAACGAGCGCCAGAGCTCGACAAGTTCACCATCAGGTATGTCGGAAGACAAGGACCCGGCCCATGGTAACGGCCGTTAAAACTCTATCCGAGTCATCCGCCGAAAATGCGTCTTAGGAACCCTTTCGGCTTCTGTGCTTCGATGTCTGCCAGTACCCCGATACGGGCATCCCGGGCTGCCTTGAAATTGGGATTAATCTCCAGTGCCTTACCGAACGCTTCCAACGCGCCCGGCAGGTCACTCTGTGTTTTCCAGAGCACGGTGCCGCGGTTGTTCCAGGTGTCTACAACATGTGCGTTAATTTCCAGCGCGTTGTCGAATGCTTCTAGCGCTTCCGCAGGGCGCTTGAGCCGGTAGAGCAGTACGCCGCGGTTGCGGTGGAGAGTGTCGTCTTTCGGGTGTGTCTCGATGGCGTGATCGCACACTTGTAGCGCTTCCTCCAGTTTTCCCCCCTCCATCAGCACTACCACCAGATCGGTGTGTGCCTCCTTGAAGTCGTGTTGCGTTGCAATCGCCTGTTCGTAGCATTTACCAGCGTCATCGAGCTTCTTCAGTAGCTGCAGCGACTGTCCTTTGTTGTACCACGCCTCAGCGTCCTTGGAATTGATGCGCAGTAGTGCGTTCCAGCACTTGTCTGCCTGCCCGTACTTCTTCAGTTTGGTCAGCAGTACTCCAAGTGCCTTCCAGGTCTCTGTATCCTTTGGTCTCCGCTGGGTCGCCATTTGGTAGGCCTTGATTGCATCTTCGTAGTCGCCGAAGACCTCGAGCACGTCCCCTTTTCCCTTCAGCGCCTCAGCGTTGTCCGGCCGTGACATGAGTACCGCTTCGAAGGTGGTGCGGGCTCCGTCTATGTCACCATGCATGAATTGCACTTTCCCCAACTCTATTTTCATTGGTATGTTTTTGGGGCTGTTGCGCAGCCCACCCTCGAGCAAGTTGGCTGCCCCCTCAAGGTCGCCATCATAGAGCAGCCGGGCGAGTCGCTTGCGCCAGTCGGCTTCAGCCATGTTTCAGATTGGGGTGAAAGTGAAGACTCGTGTATCCTCACCCACCATTTCCTCCTTGACACTATAAGGGTGTTGCATGATTCCCTTCAGCATCCCTGCCAGACAGCCAGATGTAAAGTTGCAGGGGTGTGCAATTCCAATTACGTTTACCTCGAGCAGGTTTTCTACTTTGCAGATTACCTGTTCGGAGTCAGCCTCAAGGACGAACAGATGCCCCAGTCCAGCCTCGGCCCAAGCCTGATTGAGTAGTGCGTCTATCTGCCCAGTATCTTCGTAGTAGTTGGCTGCGAGGTTCTCACCAATCGACTCGCCGCACCGGAAAAATACCTTTGGCCCCTCAACCTCGCCTAATCCATCTATCAGTTCTTTCCACAGCGTCTTCAGGAAACTGCTGGGAAGAATCAGGACATCTGCTGTCTGAAGGCCTATGTCTGAGTCGTAGAAGTCTTCCATCAGGCGGCCTACTGGCTCACCCAGTAGCGTCAATCAACAGCGAAGATATATTCTGGAACGCGTCATTGACGTTACGTCCGTCCTTGGCCGAGGTAATCAGGAAAGGCGATTTCAACTGGTTGGAAACTTCCTGCATCTCCTTCTCACCGAAGAGCGCCTGATCCATCAAATCGCACTTGTTAGCAAGCAGCACTAGCGGCAATTCCCCAGTCACTTGCTTCAGGGTCTTAATCCAGTCTACCATTGACATGAGCGTCTCACGCCGAGTCATGTCACAGACAATAATCGCACCTTCGGCACCGCGGTAGTATGCTTGCTTGACGTTGCCCAGCGTCTTCTGCCCTGCGATATCCCAAATCATCAGCGTTACGTCAACATCGGGTTTCGCCCCCCCGGAGCGGAGCGCTACCTGTTTCTTGACAATTTTGGCTCCAATGGTTGTTAGATATTTGTCATCAAACGCGTCGATGACGAAGCGCCGAATGAGGCTGGTTTTGCCGACTGCTGGGTCACCCAGTACCACTATTTTTTTCGAGAATTTCTTGGCTGCCATCATGTTTCGGGAACTCCGTTTGGCGTTAGCCCCGAGTCGTATTTAAGGATTCAGAGGCGCTGGCAGTGCGGGCAGAAGTGAGTGCCCCGCTGGGCAACGACGCTGCGCTCGATGATCGTTCCGCAGCCACCACATGCTTCACCGCTGCGACGGAAGACTCGCAGCCGGCTGCGGAAGCGCCCCGGCTTGCCATCCGGACCTGCAAAGTTCTGGATGGTGGTTCCTCCCTCGGTAATGGCAGCACGCAGAATGGTGCGGATGTACCGATGCAACCGCCGTACTTCGCCGGTGGAGAGCGTGTTGGCGGTCCGCAGCGGGTGGATACGGGCAGCGTGCAAGGACTCATCGACGTAGATGTTCCCGAGGCCGGCTAGGAAGCGCTGGTTTAGCAGCAGCGGTTTCAACCGTGCCCGGCGAGGCGCCAGCATTGCGCTAAAGCGTGCAGCAGTGAAGTGGCGCGAGAGCGGCTCAGGGCCGAGATGGCCCACTACCTCGCTGGCGCGAGCGACCTGCCAGGCGCGTCCGAATTTGCGCACATCAACGAGGCAGAACCATTCATCGCCGTCTAGCTGGAAGGCGGCTGTCGTCCGCGGTGGCAGCTCGCGAACCACCACCAGCCGGCCAGTCATGCGCAGATGAATGACAAGCCAGCCGCGGTCGAGCCGCAGCAACAGGAACTTGCCGCGGCGGTCGAGCCGTACGATGCACCGACCGGTGACTACCAGTGGGGTTGCTGCGGCGCGCGGCCACGGCGTCACCGCGTCGGTGAGTGTGCGTCCAGCCAGCCGCGGCGCGAGCGCACGCCGGCAGGTCTCGACTTCGGGAAGCTCCGGCACGTGGCTGCAGGCGGGAGCGGTTTTAATCCGGCCCACCCTCGCACCGTGTGCTGAAGGTCCACAACAGCGCCAGTCGCGAGCTCGAGGAGTTCGCGCCGCGCGAGCCGGGACGCGTGCGGATGTACGTCTGCGGCCTGACGGTCTACAACGACATGCACCTGGGTCACGCGCGCAGCTACGTCTCGTTCGACGCCATACGGCGCTGGCTCGAGCACTCCGGCTACACGGTCGAGCATGTCCAGAACCACACCGACATTGATGACAAGATAATCGCGCGCGCCACCGAGGAGGGGATTGCGCTGGCTGAGCTGGCGGAGCGCTATATCGAACGGACCACTGCCGATCTGGCAGCGCTGGACGTGCGCCCGCCGCACCACATGCCACGCGCTACCGATTATATCGAGCAGATGGTCACGCTCATCGCGGACCTGCTGGCAAAAGAGCACGCCTACGTTGCCGAACCGGCGGAGGGGGCACTGGCGCCCGACGTCTACTTCGATGTCCCGTCGGCAAGCGAGCAGTTCGGGACGCTGACCGGGCAGTCGCTGGAAGAACTTGAGGCGGGCGCACGGGTCGCGGTCGATCCGCGCAAGCGTAACCCGGCCGATTTCGTGCTCTGGAAGGGCGCCCGAGAGGGCGAGCCGAGCTGGGAGTCACCGTGGGGCCAGGGCCGTCCGGGATGGCATATCGAGTGCTCGGCGATGTCACTCACACTGCTGGGACCTCAGTTCGACATCCATGGCGGCGGCAGCGACCTGAAGTTCCCACACCACGAGTCGGAAATCCTGCAGACTGAGTGCCACACCGGCAAGCATCCGATGGTGAAATACTGGATGCACGCCGGCTTCCTGACCGTTGACAAGGAGAAGATGTCGAAGTCGCTCGACAATTTCTTCCTAGTGCGCGATGTCCTGAAGCACGCCAGCGCCGAGGTGGTGCGCTTCTATCTGCTCAATGCCCACTACCGTTCGCCAATTGACTTCAGCGACGCTGCGCTTGATGAAGCAGCATCTGCTCATGATCGGCTCGCGTCAACACTCCACCGCTACCGCGCCGCGTCTGGTGGTGACGGGCAGCCTGAGGCGCTGCGCGACTCCGTCACAACCACCAAGTCCAACTTTACGACAGCAATGGACGACGACTTCAACACTCGCGAGGCACTAGCGGCGCTCTTTGGATTGGCGCGCGAGGCGAACCGTCACGAACCTGGGACTCTTGATTCAGAACTGCGTGACGCAGTTGTCACAACATTCGAGGAGCTAGGCGGTGAGGTGCTCGGCTTGTTCGCGCCCCGCGAGACGGCGGGGCCGAGCGATGCCGAAATCGAGGCGCTGCTCGAGCAACGCAAGACGGCCCGGGATTCGAAGGAGTGGGCGGAGGCGGACCGGATACGCGATGAACTCGCGGAGCAGGGTGTCGAGGTGCAGGACACACCGAACGGCGTGCGCTGGCGGCGGATGTAGGCGGCACTAGTTTCTGGTTGCACGAAAACAGGACGGTCTGAACTACTTCTTCGCAGCCTTTTTCTTTTTTGGTGCCGCCTTCTTCTTGCTGGCAGTCTTCTTTGCCTTCTTTTTCGCCGGCTTTTTCTTCTCTTTTTTTGGCTCTGGCTTGGTGCCTTCGTAGCTTTCGACGAACATTATCTCTTCGAGGTCAGTGTGCTTGCGCAGTGCCGCGACGACGCGATACTTGGCCTGGAACCAGGCCGGGTCGAACTTGCAGCGATCGGGGAGGGTGATTTCGGCGTGTTTTCCTGTAAGTTTCACCTGCGCTTCTTCGCCTGACTGGTATTCCATGTTGAACAGC
>Ga0208406_1000257_pt1 | contig 22221 bp, 20 predicted proteins | sample ETNtaG_15_FD_185769 | JGI IMG/M metagenome (GOLD analysis project Ga0208406, IMG submission 185769) | Marine microbial and viral communities from oxygen minimum zone, Eastern Pacific Ocean - ETNP201302PF89A (SPAdes) (version 2) | ecosystem: Environmental > Aquatic > Marine > Oceanic ...
TAATTATTGTTAGCGATCCCGTTCTCGGCAACGTCGGCCGTTGCTACCGGGCTCAATTGTTCCCAGCGGCCGGGCCCTTGTCTGGCACTTTGCGTAACAGCGTTCGCGCTGGATTGTAGCGCCACACGGCAAGAACAAACACGACCGCGAGGCAAGCGGCGCTGATGCCAAGTGCCGTGTCATTGAGGCGCAGGTAGAGTGCATGGCGCAACGCTTCCACAGCATAAGTAAATGGGTTGAGGGTGCAAATTCGGTAAACCAGTTCGCTGGATTCCTGCATACGCCACAGCGGGTACAGGGCTGAGGACAGAAAGAACATCGGGAAAATAACGAAATTCATGATGCCGGCGAAATTTTCCAATTGCCGGATGGCCGCTGACAGGGCCAGGCCGATGGCACCCAGCAGCAACCCTGTCAGCACCAGCACGGGTAGCAGTGCCAGCCAGCCCCAAGGTGGGATGTCGATCACCAGCAGTTCGGCCAGCAGCAAAAAAGCATAGACCTGCAGCAGCGAAACCACAGTGCCAGCGAGCAATTTGGCGAATAACAGGAACCCCCGTGGCAGAGGGCTGGTCAGCAGCAGCCGCATACTGCCCATTTCGCGGTCGTAGACCAATGCCAGAGAACTTTGCATGCCGTTGAAGAGTTGGATCATGGCGATGAGTCCCGGCACGATGTAGGTCTCGTAGGTGATGTAGGTCTCGTACGGTGGCGTGATCGACACGCCGAGGATGCTGCGAAAGCCAGCCGCGAACACCAGCAGCCAGATCAGCGGTCGCACCAGTGCAGCGGCAAAGCGTTCACGCTGATGGATGAAGCGCAGTGCCTCGCGCCAGACGATGGCGCCAAGGCCGGCGAGGTAGGCTTGACTGCCGGTGGGCATCATGCGTCGGCCTCCTTTGAGGCTTCATCGGCACTGGTCAGACGCTCGAACAGTACTGGCACACTGTCGCCACCGTGCTGCGCCAGTACCTGTGCAACTGGTCCGGCCGCACGGAGTTGACCTCGGTGCAGCACAACCAGATTGTCGGACTTGCGAATCTCGTCGACCAAGTGTGTGGCCCACAGTACAGTCAGGTTCTCACTCGTGGCCAACTGGTGGACGTGCTCGACCAGTTGGCTGCGTGAGGGGATGTCCAGGCCCACGGTCGGTTCGTCGAGGATGAGTACGGTCGGTTGATGGACCAGCGCCCGGGCGATCTCTAGGCGTCGGCGGTGACCGCCATTGAGCTTGCGGGTTTTTTCACGACCACGATGGGCAATGCCCATCAGCTCCAGCTTCTCGTCAATGCGGCGCCTGGCGTTACCGCCCCAGTATCCCCGCAGCGCTGCAGCGTAAGCCATGTTCTGAGCGACTGTGAGGTCAAGGTCCAGCGCCTGACTCTGGAAGACGATACCCAGCCTGGCGAGCGCATGCCGCGGCTGCACCCGAATGTTAATGTCATCGATATAGGCCTCGCCTAGTTGCATTGCGAGCAGGCCGGTCAGCAGGGACAGCAGGGTAGATTTGCCGGCACCGTTGGGACCGAGCAGTCCAGTGAAGCATCCTCGCTCTACGCTAAAAGACACGTCCATCAGGGCGGAGCTTGCCCCGTAGGCGAAAGATAATCCATCGATGGTGATGCCGCTGCCCGAGTTCATCGGCCGATCATAGAGCATAGTCACTTCCGGGGGGTGCCGGCCAAGTACGGACAGGTGCGTTTCGTGGGTCATCAAGCACCGGGTCAGGCGGTGGGCTGGTGCTTGGGATTGTTGTCATCATTTTAGTTCCAAAGTACTTGGGCCTAAAGTACTAGATAGGCGCATACATTCACCCACAGCGCTCCTGCATAATTAGGTACGAACCAGTTTCCTCACACTGTCTTCAGTCGCGTGGGTGAGGTGAGTTCATGTGAGAGGTAATGTCCCGTTACTGAAGAGTTGTGAACGTCAACTTGTGATTTTTTGATCACCTGAGCAAAGGAGGATCTCTATCGTGAAGAAAAGTAGAAATCGTTGGACCACAGCCAGCGCGTTGATCGTGCCAGCCGTGACTATGGTGTTTGGCACAATACTCGGGAGCATCCCGGCACAAGCAAATAATCCTAATGAGTGGCCGATGTACAGCCGCGACTACAGCAATACCCGTTATAGCCCACTCCAGGAAATCAACACCAGCAACGTCAAAGGCCTGAAGGTCGCCTATGCGTTTGGGCTGGGTGTGTTGGATGCACAGGAATCGTCACCACTTGTTATTGGTGACACACTTTACGTGACGACTACGTACGGGCCGAAGTTCATATACGCCCTGGACGCCGCGACCGGCAAACGCAAATGGACGCAGGCCTTTGACTATCCAGATGATATGACTCAGTTCACCTGTTGTGGCCCCGTCAACCGCGGCGTGGCCTATGCCAACGGCAAGATTTACGTTGGCCGACTGGATGGCAAGCTCTCGGCACTCGACGCCGATACCGGTAGGGAAATTTGGACCACCACAGTCGTTGATTACACGCAAGGCTCATCCCTCACTTCACCGCCGTTGATTGTCAAGGATACAGTCGTTACCGGCTTTGGCGGCGGCGAGTACGGTGCCCGTGGCTATATCTCAGCTTACGATCTCGAAACCGGTAAAGCGCTCTGGAAGACCTGGACCGTTCCGGGCGAAGGTGAACCGGGCAACGACAGTTGGAAGGGTGATTCATGGAAGCTCGGCGGTGCGGTAGCGTGGCTGAATGGAGCCTACGACGCGGACCGAAACATCATTTACTATGGCACCAGCAACCCGGCCCCCTGGAATACCCACGTGCGTGGCCCAGGGAGTTCGGATTACGGGAAGTTCACCAACCTTCATTCTGTTAGCTCCATCGCTCTTGACGGCGACAGCGGCAAGATTCTTTGGACCTACCAGGGAACACCACACGACGCCTGGGATTACGACGGGGTGAACGAGAATTTGCTCGCTGATCTCAACATCGGTGGGAAAACGGTCCCGGTTTCCATGAAAGCCGACCGCAACGGTTTTTTCTACGTGAACAACCGTGAAACTGGCGAACTCATCTCGGCTGAGGCTTTTATTTACCAAAACTGGGCCAAGGGAATTGACCTCGCTACCGGTCGCCCGATCGAAGTTCCGGAGATGCGGCCTAATTTGACTAACCGGGCAATGAACGTCTGTCCGAACCTGGTGGGCGGCAAGAACTGGCAGCCGATGTCTTTCAACCCAAACACCGGACTGGTCTACATCCCGACAATTAATATCTGCATGGACATGCAGGACACCGAGGTTGAATACAATCGTGGATCATTCTATCTTGGCAAGGAGTTTCCAGCCCGTTTTGGCCCTGGTGGATTTGGCGGCAAACTGGTTGCCTGGGACCCGGTAAAGCAGGAAGCAGTATGGAGCATCAAGCAGAAGCATGGATGGAACGGCGGAACTATGACTACGGCCGGGGGCCTTGTGTTCCAGGGTGACGCCACGGGGCAGTTTAATGCGGTAAACGCGTCCACCGGCGAGGTGTTGTGGACGACCCAGGTCGGCTCAGGTGTTTTAGCTGGTCCGGTGACTTTCAAAGTTGACGGTAAGCAATACGTCGCAGTCACGGTCGGCCGTGCTACAACCATACCAGCGTTTATTGGCGAACCCGGGGTAGCGATAGTAAGTGAAACACCTGAAGCGGGAATGCTCTTTGTGTTTTCACTCTAAACAAAAAGAATAGTTCAGGCGCTGGGGGTTATTCCCGGCACCTGATAGGTAGACTTAACCGCGGGATGATTGGCGCCAAGCGTATCGTCCCGCGGTTTTCTTTAACTTGTACAGCTAACTAAATCATGCTCACGTTGCGCGGCTATATTGTGTTTTTTCTTGGGTTTGTGTTGGCTTGCCTATCTTTTTCATTGGCTTATGCCAAAGACAGCATTCCCTCTCCCCTTCGGGTTTGTGCCGATCCGGATAATTTACCTTTTTCGAATGAAGACCCAGAGCGCAAAGGCCTTTACCTTGACATTGCCGAACTGATCGCCACGAAACTTGGGGTGCAAACCGAGGTTTTCTGGTGGCGTACACATTCCGGCAAACGTGCCATCCGTGAGACTTTGCTTAAAGGGCGTTGCGATATCCAGCTCGGGGTTCCTTTCGAGCCGGGTTTTATGGCCCGACGGGTAGCTTTGACCAAACCTTTTCTAAAATTGCACTACGCCATTTTAGGGCCACCTGGGATGCGCCTGACAAAACTGGCCGACCTTCACGGCAAGAAAGTCGGCGTGCTCCACAATAGGCCGCCGCAGAACGTCATTGCGCAGCACGACCAGATCACCGCACAGACGTACGTCAAGCATCAGGATGTGGTGACTGCGCTGGCAGAAGGTGAGATCGATGCTGCTTTTCTCTGGGGCCCCGTCGCCGGCTATTACAACAAGTACCAGTGGCATTCACAGTTCGAGATGATCAGAACCGATGGCCCACAATTGGGCTGGCCGGTAGCCATCGGTGTAAAAGGTTCTGAGACGGGCCTTCGCCATCGCCAATTCCTGGATTCCCAGACCCAGTTTCTCCTGAACAGCCTTGAGAGCGCCATCGACCAACTACAGGATGAGATCGCCTCCCTCAAGGCCAAGTACGGGTTTTCCAACAGCGAGCCAATTTTCCTGGACTGGCTACCCGTCCGGCTGGTTGCGGATACCAAGCCTCCGGCAAACTCCAACGCGGCGCAGGAGCAGCCTCAATCTGATCCTGTTGATCAAAAAACGAAGGACACTGTCAGGGGGGGGAAGTTATTTAACGGTGTCTACGGTTGCAGCCACTGCCATGGACCGGATGGCATCATAGCGCAAAAGAAGCAAGATCTGCGGCGGCTGCGAAAGCGCTATGGGGAGAAGTTTGACGAGGTTTTTCGAACAACTGTCGACAATGGCCGTATCAGTAAGGGTATGCCGGCCTGGAAAGGCAAGATAAAAGATGAAGATATAGAAAAGATCCGCTTGTACCTTGTAACGATTCAAGTGGATTGAGATTTGTAAGGCCGACTCACCGGTATGGCTGAGGCCTGGCAGCCAGGTCCGGCGCACGAGCCACGCACCGGCAGGGTTGACAAAAATGGCTGGGGTGCAGCAGCCGTGCGGATCCAGATTTTTGGCTTTTTAGTACTTTAGGCCAACCGGAGACCGGTTAGGGTAGCCAGGTAGCGCTATCTTGGGTAGCATCTGTGTGGCGACTAGATTCCGGGCGATCCGTCCGGTTGTATCTGGCCCGCCAGCGTGTAACATTGGAATTGGCTCACTAGCGGCAGGGCCCGAGTAGAAAATGGATAACGCGGTACCCACCAAGGGATAGCAAAGGACCAGGGAATGCATAAAGCGCTCCTGATGGAGGTCGATTCTTGCACTGGCTGCCACCAGTGCGAGATGATGTGCTCCTACGGTAAAGTCGGGGCGTTCAACCCCGCCAAGTCGGTTATGGAGATCACCATCTTCGAGGGCGGCGTAGCAAACGTGCCCTCGACCTGCAGCCAGTGTGAACAGGCCTGGTGCATGGCGGTCTGCCCGGTCCAGGCCATTACCTTGAATCCGGCCACCGGCGCCAAGGAGATTGCCGCGGACAGGTGTGTTGGCTGCAAGGTCTGCACCATCGCCTGCCCATTTGGCGCCATCAATTACGATCCGGACTCCGGGGTAGTCAGTAAGTGTGACCTGTGCGGCGGCGAGCCGATGTGCGTGCAAGCCTGCCCGACCACGGCATTGGCTTTTGTGCCCCAGGACAGCACCGGCTACCAGAAAATGCGCAGCCGGGCTGCAGCCTTTGCCAGCATCGAACAGCCCGTCATCCAGTGAGAAAATATTACAAGCACGGGGTGTCACCCCGAACCATTCACCGACAATTCACCAGCATCAATCGTAACAGTAGAGTTATATTCATATACCATCTGTACAGGACCACAGTACTACCACAGATCAAACCATTACCGTAAAGGAGGAAACCATCATGGGTTGGACAGGAAAAATACTAAGAGTGAATCTTAGCGCCGGCAGTTGCACCAGCGAGGCCACCAACATGCAGTGGGCCAACGACTACATGGGTCAAAGAGGCCTTGCTACCAAGTACCTGGTCGAGGAGACCGACCCCAGGGTCGATCCCTTGTCCGCAGACAATAAGATGATCTTTGCCACCGGCCCCCTGACCGGCACCATCGCTCCGACCTCCGGGCGCTGGTCGGTGGTCTGCAAAGGCCCACTCACCGGTGCCATCGCTTGTTCCAACTCGGGTGGTTTCTTCGGCGCCGAACTCAAGAATGCCGGCTGGGACATGATCATCTTTGAGGGTAAATCCAGCGGTCCGGTATACCTGGACATCAACAATGATGAAGCCGAGCTCAAAGATGCCTCCGACCTTTGGGGCAAGTCAGTCTGGGATACCGAGACTGCCCTGCGCGAGCGCCGCGGTGACCCCGACGTGCGGGTTGCCTCGATCGGCCTGGCCGGGGAGAACGGCGTACTTTATGCCGCGGTCGTCAACGACATGGACCGGGCCGCCGGGCGTTCCGGGGTCGGGGCGGTGATGGGCTCGAAGAACTTAAAGGCCGTGGTCGTGCGCGGTACCGTCGGCGTTACCGTCGATGACCCGATGGCACTGATGCAGGCCTCCAATGCCGCCAAGGAGAAGTTGGCCGAACATGCCGTGACCGGTACCGGCCTGCCCACCCACGGCACCCAGATCTTGATGAACGTGATCAACGAGATCGGTGCATTGCCATCCAAGAACGGCCAGGACGTGCAGTTCGACGGCGCCCACGATATCAGTGCTGAGGCCATGGCCGAGCCACGCGCGAGCGACGGCCAGGCCAACCTGGTTTCCAATTCTGCTTGCTTCGGCTGCCCGATCTCCTGTGGTCGGCGCTCCAAGATCGACTCGAGCCACTTTACGGTTAAAGATAAGCCCCAGTATCAGATCGTCAGCGGCGGCCTGGAATACGAGGCAGCCTGGGCGCTGGGCGCGGCCTGTGGAGTCGGCGACCTCGATGCACTGACTTGGGCTAACTTCGTCTGTAACGAGCAGGGCCTGGACCCGATCTCATTGGGATCAACCATCGGTGCAGCCATGGACCTCTATGGTGCCGGCGCCATCAGCCAGGCAGATACTGGTGGGGTAGCACTGGAATTTGGCAACACCGAGGCTTTTGTCGCCATGGTTGAGGCTACCGCCAAAGGCGAGGGTCTTGGCAAGGAGCTCGGCCAGGGCTCACGCCGGCTGTGCGAGAAATACGGTCACCCGGAATTCTCAATGACAGTAAAAAGTCAGGAGTTCCCGGCCTATGACCCGCGCGGTATCCAGGGTATGGGTCTGACCTACGCCACCTCCAACCGCGGTGCCTGCCACCTACGCAGTTACACCGTTGCTTCCGAGGTGCTCGGTATCCCCGAGAAAACCGATCCGCTGGTGACCGAGGGCAAGGCTGGTCTGGTCAAGGCCTTCCAGGATGCTACCGCGGCGGTAGATTCCTCCGGCACTTGCGTGTTTACCACCTTCGCTCTGGGCGGCGATGACATCGCACCGATGGTCGATGGCGCCTGCGCCGGTGATTGGAGTGTCGAGCGCTTCGTCGAGGTTGGTGAGCGGATCTGGAACATGGAACGCCAGTACAACATCGCTGCCGGGTTCACTGGGGCCGATGACACCCTACCCGAGCGCTTGCTCAAGGACGCGGCCAAAACCGGCCCGGCCGAGGGTAGCGTCAACCGCCTTGGCGAAATGCTGCCAGAGTACTATGAGTTGCGCGGCTGGGATGCTTCAGGTGTACCGACAGCGGAGACCCTGGGACGTCTAGGTCTTTAAGTTTTTCTCAACTAAAGCAGTTGTTCCGTACCCGGTGGCGCTTGCGCCATCGGGTACTTTGTTTTGAAAACAGGGAATAACCATTTATGCATTATGTGATTGCCGGGGCCGGGCCTGCTGCGGTCGCCGCTGCCGAGCACCTGCGACAGCTTGACAGCGATAGCGAGATCACCTTGATCGGCGCACAAGCACAACTGCCGTATTCACGTATGGCGATACCCTATTACCTTAGCGGCAAAATCGGCCAGGAGGGAACCCACCTCCGCCGTTCCTCGGATCATTATTCGACGCAACGTATCAATCTTATCCACGGCGAAGTTGTTGCGGTTGACCCGCCCGGGCACCAGGTGTCCCTGGTGGAGGGTGGCAAAGTCAGCTACGACAAGTTGCTGCTGGCGACCGGCGCCGAGCCGATCATCCCGCCAGTGCCGGGCATGGACGATCCCCGGGTACAGCAGTGCTGGCATCTCGAAGATGCCCAGAAGATCATCGAACTTGCCAAACCCGGGGCCCGGGCGGTGCAGGTCGGTGCCGGGTTTATCGGCTGTATTATTCTCGAGTCCTGGGTGTTGCGGGAAGTTGATCTCACTGTGGTCGAGATGGGTCCGCGCATGGTGCCGCGAATGCTTGGGGATAAGGCAGGCGCTCTGCTGCAGTCCTGGTGCGAATCCAAGGGGGTTAGCGTACATACCAGTACTCGGGTAAATGCCATTGAGTCATCGCCCGAAGCACTGCAGGTTGTGCTGGACAACGGCGAAAACTGTGCAGCCGATGTTGTCATTGTCTCGACTGGGGTAAAGCCTCGAGTGGGTTACCTTGCTGGGTGTGATATCACCATAGACCAGGGTATTGTCGTAGACCAACACATGCGAACCAGTGCCCCAGATGTATACGCCGCGGGGGATTGCGCCCAGGGGCTTGATTTTTCGACTGGAGAAACGGCCGTGCATGCGGTGCAACCCACTGCTACCGAACACGGCCGGGTCGCGGCTACCAATATGGCGACTGATAATACCTTGGCCTACAAAGGCAGTCTTAATATGAACGTGCTAGACACGCTGGGCCTTATCACCTGTTCGTTCGGAGCCTGGGAAGGTGTTGCCGGTGGCGACTCGGCCGAGATGTATAACCCTGATAACTACCAGTACATTAACCTGCAGTTTAAGGACGACGTACTGGTCGGGGCGAATTCGGTCGGCTACTACGAGCACTTGGGTGTGTTGCGCGGCTTGATTGAAACCCGCGTACCGCTGGGGCAGTGGAAGGCGCGGCTGAAAGAAAACCCGCTTGGCCTGATGGAAGCCTATATCGGTGTCAACCGAGAGGTATCGGCAGCCGGGTAACACAGCCCGTGCCGGAAGCAGATGAAGATCACCTTTAAACTCTACGCGGGCCTGAGCGATTATCTCCCCGAGGGCGCCAAGCGCAATAGCGTGGAGATAGATGTCCAATCGGGCGAGACGGTTCATCAGGTGATTGACCGTTGCCGTGTGCCGCGGGAGCAGGCCCACGTGGTGCTGGTGAACGGTGTTTTTATCGACGAGCCTGGGCGTGATAGCAGCGTGTTGAAGGCGGGGGACACCTTGTCAATCTGGCCACCGGTTTAAGATGCCCCCTGCCGGTAGCAAATGAAGATTACCTTTAAACTCTACGCGGGCCTCAGTGACTATCTCCCTGAGGGCGCCAAGCGCAATAGCGTGGAGATAGATGTCCAATCGGGCGAGACTGTTCATCAGGTGATTGACCGTTGCCGTGTGCCGCGGGAGCAGGCCCACTTGGTGCTGGTGAACGGTGTTTTTATCGACGAGCCCGGGCGCGATAGCAGCGTGTTGAAGGCGGGTGACACCTTGTCAATCTGGCCACCGGTTGCAGGAGGTTGAGTGACCCCTGTGAAACGCCGGTGGCGGAACTACGGCGGGAGATGGGCTTTAGTCACGCCGACTTTTTCCGTACCCTGAGACAGTTGCCGGCGGGCTGGCTACAGGCGATCCGGGTCGATGGTGTCAGCCTGAGTTATGCCAACGGCCGCGTGGAAATTACCCTTGGCCCACAGCGGGAAAGACGTATTGCGCTGTTGCGTTTGCCCCAGACCGAGGTAATCTTCAGGTATATTGATCTTGCCGCAGCCGAGCGGGCGGCGTTCCAGGCCCGCTTTGATCTCACCTTCCACCGCGGTGGGGGCTAACTGTTGAATAGCAGAGACAACATCAAAGACGCCAGCGATGCACTGGGCCGGCCAATCCGGGACCTGCGGGTTTCAGTCACAGATCGCTGCAATTTCCGCTGCACTTACTGCATGCCGCGGGAGGTGTTCGGGCCTGGCTATGACTTTGTGCCGCGCGGTGAACTGCTGACCCTGGAAGAGATTGCCCGCCTTGTCAGGGTTTTCACCACCTTTGGCATGCGCAAGGTGCGGATCACCGGCGGTGAGCCGATGATTCGGCGTAACCTCGAGTACTTGATCGAGATGGTTGCGGCGATCGCGGGAGTCGACGACATCAGCATGACCACTAATGGCTCGATGCTCACGCACGGGCGGGCGCAAAGCCTCAGGCAGGCTGGGCTCGGCCGGCTCACAGTGAGCCTGGATGCACTGGACGACGCAACTTTCAAGCGTATCAACGATGTCGAGTTTCCGGTTGCCAAGGTGCTTGAGGGCATAGCCAATGCCCAGGCGGCGGGCTTCACCGACATCAAGATCAATGTAGTGGTGCGTCGCGGTTTTAATGAGCACGTGGTTCTGCCGGTGGTGCGGCACTTTCGCGGTAGCGGCTGCATCGTGCGCTTTATCGAGTTTATGGATGTGGGCTCTTCCAACCGCTGGAACCTGGAGCAGGTCGTGCCGGCGACGGAACTGGTCAGTCTGATCAATGCCGAGATGCCAATCGAGCCAGTCTCCCCCAACTACCGTGGTGAAGTCGCCAAGCGTTGGCGATACCGGGATGGTGGCGGCGAACTGGGCTTTATCACCTCGGTCACTGAGTCATTCTGTGGTGACTGTGCCCGGGCTCGGTTATCGGCGTCGGGCCAGCTCTATACCTGCTTGTTTGCTACTGATGGGCACGATCTTCGGGCGCCCCTGCGGGCCAGTGCAGGAGATGATGCGCTGGTCGAGCGAATCGCATCTATCTGGGCACAGCGGCAGGACCGTTACTCGGAGTTGCGTGGGCAACTCGCGGTCTCACCCACTTCTTTACACAAGGTAGAGATGTCACACATCGGCGGCTGAGCGGGCCGAAGAACGGGCGTTATGTTGACAAGGGGGGTCAATACCGGCTCTAGTTTTCTTGTATTGCGTGATTACAAAGAGAAAACCCCGCATAAGCGGGGCATCTTTTCTTAGCATACCTGACCCCTGTCTGTAGAGGTTGGCATTCTCCCTCACAACTGGACTAAAAAATGCCGGTCAGGTCAGATCGACCTGCACCCGCAACTAAACCTTTGTTCATTTTATGTTCATGGAAAAAAGTTGGCAGTACAGTTTAAAATGTTCTCTCTTTAGGCTCCCAATGGGTTAGGTGGATACAGAAAAATGAGTTGCACTCTATGTGTCTGTATTCCAGCAAGGCTCTTCGCATAATTTCTATGTCTTTGCGACTCACTTGGGCCTCTCGTTGGTTATTGGAGGCGGCTGATCCTGCGACCACACCATCCAACTCCTCACCACTCAACTTTACCGATTTGTCTAATCTCATCTCGTTAATCATTGTCCTGTCTCCTGTTAAAAATTCATCTGGTCAATTCAAGTACTGGTATTTTTGGCAAATAGCCACAAGATAGATGTGTTGACCATCACTCAGTTGGCGGAAACTAGCGAAAGGTTGTGACCACTATCACATTTACTGGCAGATAACCCCAGAAATGGAGATGAGAAGCGGCGTCTACTGTTGTATGCCCTGTTCGCTCATGCGCTATACGCATAAAGGGCAGAGGGTTTAGTGAAGAGATTGGGCTAGCAAACGACCTATCCGTGTGTGATAGGTTGTGCTTAGAGAGGCGTTAAACGCTACTGCATCTTTAGGCGACTGGGTATTCCCTGACTTCTGCCGGTTGATGACCGACAGGGGAAAGGGAATGTAATAGCACAGTAATTAGGGGGTGGAGTAGTCCGGTCGGCTGGCACAGGCCGGGCAGTCCGGGCTGCGCGGTAGGTTGATGGTTTGCCACTCCATGGCAATCCCATCCAGGGCCAGCAGCCGGCCACACAGGCCCTCGCCGGTAGTGAGCAGCAGGTTGAGCGTTTCCAGGGCCTGAATAGTACCGACCACACCGACGATCGGCGCGATCACGCCCTCCATGGCGCAGGTGGCGGCTTCAATTCCGGTATCGGGATACAGGCACTGGTAGCAGGGGCTGTCCGGGTTGCGCGGAACAAAGGTAGCGACCTGGCCTTCCCAACGGATGGCGGCACCGGAGACCAGCGGGGTGCCTGTTGCCAGGCTGGCACGGTTTAGTTCAAAACGTGAGGGGAAGTTGTCGGTGCAGTCGATCACAACGCTGGCCGCGCGCACCTGGGCCAGCAGCTCCTCGCCGTCCAGTTCGTAGTCCAGCGCCTCGACCACACAGGTCGGGTTAAGGCGTTTGATCGTTTCTCGCGCCGAAGCAGCCTTGAGTTCACCGATGCAAGCCTGGCTGTGGATGATTTGGCGCTGCAGGTTAGACTCGTCGACCCGGTCGTAATCACTGAATGCCAGTTGGCCAACGCCGGCTGCCGCCAGGTACATGGCAACCGGTGAGCCCAGGCCACCCATGCCGATAATGAGTGTTCGGCTCTCAAGCAGCCGCTGTTGGCCATCCTCGCCTACCTGGGACAACTTGATCTGGCGGCTGTAACGTTTCAGTTCTTCAGGAGTCATGGATGATGGATACTGTTGGGGGAGGGTAATGGTACGCCAGTTTGCAACTGGTGCTCTCAGAACTCGGTCTCGTAGACGAGATAGTTAGTTTGTGACATGCCAAGGTGTCGGTAGGTGGCCATGGCAACGTGGTTGTCTTTCTCCACGTACAGGCGCAGGCCGCACACCTCCGGCGTTTCGGTGGCTTCGGCGTGAACTACCTGATATAGCCGGCGCAGTACGCCGTTGCGCCGCCAGGCGCTGGCGACGTAAACGCTCTGAATCCACCATAGCACGCCATTGCGCCAGTCGCTCCACTCGAAGGTGACGAGCAGCGAGCCCACAACCTCGCCGGTATGTTCGGCTACCAGGTAAAAGCCGTGGGCCGTGTTCCGCAGCACCTGGTCGACGCCCGATCTTACCGTGGCCGGGTCGAGGGTGATCTCTTCGGTTTCGTGCGCCATGGCGATGTTAAACTGTGTCAGGGTGTCCGCATCGGCTGGCGTTGCCGGCCGGACAGTGATGGTGTGTTGGGTCATGGATCCTACCCCCTTTGTGCTGACCAACTTCCGTAATGACCGGTATCGTGGAGAAATTCAATGTCTGATAACGCGGGCAAGCAAACACCAAGCCGGGTATCGTTTATCGGCCTGGGTGTGATGGGTTACCCCATGGCCGGGCACCTTGCCGGGTCTGGTTACCAGGTGAGTGTATATAACCGCACCAGGGCCAAAGCGCAAAAATGGGTCGCCGAGCATGGGGGGCAGAGCGCCGAATCTCCTGCCGCGGTGGCAGTGGAGGCGCAGATCGTGTTCACTTGTGTTGGCAATGACGATGACCTGCGCGCGGTAACCACGGGCCCGGACGGGGCCTTCGAGGCGATGGCGCCTGGTGCCATCTTCGTCGATCACACTACCGCTTCGGCCAAGGTGGCACGGGAATTGGCGGCCGCGGGCGCTGAGCGTGGCATCACTTTTCTTGATGCACCGGTCTCGGGCGGCGAGGCCGGTGCCCAGAAGGGCATTCTCACAGTGATGGTGGGGGGCGAGCCTGAAGCTTTCGAGCGTGCCCGCCCGGCGATCGAAAGTTACGCCCGTTCCGTTGGGTTGATGGGCCCCAGTGGCAGCGGGCAACTGACCAAGATGGTCAACCAGATCTGTCTGGCCGGCCTGCTCCAGAGCCTTGCCGAGGGCCTTGATTTTGCGCAACGGGCGGGGCTGGATGTCGAGCAGGTACTGGCCGTGATCTCCAAGGGCGCCTCCCAGTCCTGGCAGATGGAGAACCGCGGTGTGACCATGCACCGAGACGAGTTCGACTTTGGTTTCGCAGTCGACTGGATGCGCAAGGATTTCGGCCTGTGCCTGGACGAGGCGCGGCGAAACGGTGCCAGCCTGCCGGTTGCCGCGCTGGTCGACCAGTTCTATGCCCGGATCCAGGCCCGCGGTGGCAGCCGTTGGGATACCTCGAGCCTAATCAGGTTGCTGCGCGATAACTGATCCGACGAGATAGTCAGGATGCCGTTGCCCGACCGCTCCAGCAGTTGGAAAATGTGGGTGTGAATATTAGTAGTGCCGAGAGGGTCTATTACGAATAGGTTCGCGATGTGACGGCAGTGATTGCGATAGAAAAGTAGTTCGGGTCACTGCCGCTGAACCTAACACTTTAGTTGGAGCGGTGGCGGCTTAGCTTCGCCTTAGCCACTCACTTGTGAGGCGTTGGTGGTTCAGTGCCAGCCATTGCAGTGCAATTAGCGTCACGCTGTTGCAAATACGCCCTGTGTCGAGCAGCGCCAGGGCATCAGCCAGTGGCCAGGCTCGGGCATAGATATCCTCACCCTCGTCGGCCAGGCCGTGAATGCCATCAACTGTCGAAGCATCCACGCGACCGCAAAACAAGTCCACCAGTTCGGAACAAGCCCCAGACGATGAGAAGTAGCGGTAAACTAATTCCAGATCGGTTACCTCACAACCTGTTTCTTCGCGGGCCTCACGAATCGCCACCTCACCGGCACTCTCACCTTCATGCATGACTCCGGCAACGCATTCCAGCAGCCAGGGTTCCTGCCAGTTCGCCGCCCAGGCGCCAACCCGGAATTGTTCTATGAGGACGACCTCCTGGCAGACCGGATCAAACGGCAGAACTGCGGCGACTTCCCCACGGTCCATGACTTCGCGCACAAGCGTTTGACTCCAGTTGCCGCAGTACAACTCATGACTAAGTTCATAGCGGTCGACCTTGAGGTACCCGTCAAATACACGATTGCTGTTGCTCACGCGGACCCGGGCGGGAGTACGGGGGGGAGCCATGAGCCGTAACCTAATTGCCGGCCAAATTGGGCAGGTGGCCGAGCCGGGAGGTCGGCGGCCCCAGCACGCGTTCGATGCAGGCGGCGATGGCCAGCAACTGCTCTTCGTGGCCGTGGCGCGCCAGCAATTGCATGCCCACGGGCAGGCCCGCGCTATCCAGGCCCACCGGCAGCGTTATGGCGCACAGGCCAAGGGTGTTGCCCGGGCAGGTGTTGCGCAGCGAGGCCAGGTTATTCGGCCGGTAGTTTTCGATCTCGAGTACGTCGGCCAGTACAGGGGGCGAGATCGGCACGGTTGGGCTCGCTATAACCTGGCACTGGTCAAACCGAGTAGTCGCGTGTTGGCTCAACTGCCGTAGTCGTCGCTGTCGCTGCAAGTATTCACTGGCGCTAATCGAGCCCCCGTCGCGGATACGCGAAGAAACCAACGGATCCAGCGTCTCGCGCCATTGTGGCAGTTCCGAGGAGAGTAACTCGTCCAGCTCGGTCGAAACCACGCTGCCGGCCCGCAGCAGTTCAATGGCGCCGACAGCCTCGGGCAGGGGCCCATCGACCACCCGTACACCTGCGGTAGCAAGTTCCTTGAGCGCTTGTTCAACCACTGCAGTGATGCTGGACTCACAATCGGACCACAGGGCGGACTCACCGGTGCCGATGGCAAAATCGGCAACCCCGCAGTTGGCAGTCTGCTTGAGCAAGCGCGGCCCGAACTCGCGCTGGTGTGGGTCCAGTGCGGCGAACGCGTAGACAGCATCGGCTACGCTCCGGGTAAGGATGCCGGCGGTATCGAGAGTGGGGCTCAAGGGAAAGATACCCGCCAGCGACCAGCGGCCGTAACTCGTCTTTAATCCCACGTTACCAGTCATACTCGCAGGAATCCGGACCGAACCGGCGGTGTCGGAGCCGAGCGCAAGCAGGGCTGAACCCTCGCCCAGGCTGACCCCGGCGCCGCTGCTCGAGCCGCCGGGCACCCGGTGGATTTCATTGTCCCAGGGGTTTTTCGGGGTACCCCAATGACTGTTAACACCGAGTCCACCAAAAGCAAACTCTACCGTGTGGGTCTTGCCGGTAAAGACGGCGTGCTGCGTACGCAGCGTTTTGATCAGTGGGCCTTCGCGGCACCACTTTTCCGGTAACGGTTGCGGCGTGCCAGCAAAGGTGGCTACGCCATCAAGGCCATACAGATCCTTAACGGATACCGGTATACCCTGCAATGGCCCGTCATCACGGGCCCGCGCAAAAGCCTGGTCGGCCAGTTCAGCGTGGCCGCGGGCGGTGTCCGGTTGCCAGGACTTGTAGGCATTCAGCGGCTCGCAGTGGTTGTCTATGCAGCGCTCGACCAGTTCGATTGCGCGCAGTTCACCGCGGCGCAGAGCCTGGGCCGTCTCGAGCAAAGACAGCATTGCCGGGTCGCGGCTCATGAGCGAGTGGCTGTGGGGCTGGGCACTAGTACCTCACCCGGGCAGTGCGCACTTCCGTCTGGGGCAAAATCGATGCGCAGGGGGCAATGGCCGCCATGGGCGGCGAACTGCAACAAGTCAGTGGTAGCCATGGTGGTCGTTTGGCGATTGTCGAGTGGGTGCAGGTGGATGGTCTCGTGTGCGAGCAGGACACTGTCGATGGCGAACTGCACCGCACACAAGGTGTCGTTGACCAGGGCCAGCGGAGTGACGGCACCGGCAGTAACGCCGAGATAGTGCATGAGGCGTTGGCGCGAGGCAAACGAAAAGCGTCCGCCATTGACCGCCGCGGCGAGCGCCCCGAGGTCGACGGTGCGGTCTTCCTGGCAGGTGAATAGCCACATTCGCCCCTTCTTGTTGCGTACGAACAAGTTCTTGGTATAGCCACCCTCGATGGGCGTGGCCCGCAGGCGTTTGCTGTCCGCCACGGTGAACATTGGCGGGTGACTGACGGTAACAGCGTCGATACCGAGGGTTCGCAGGGTGTCGAGGAGCGTCTCCGCAGTAGCAGGGGGCGAGCCATCCAGCAACTGTTGCGCGATGTCTGTCTGGTCCATGATCGGTGCGGTGGACTAAAGGGTGACGGCTATAATCTGCGGTAAGCCGCAAAAGTTAAACAAATTGGTTGTTGCGGATTGTGCCACAGCCTGGAGTGATTGCTTGTTATGACTCGCAAGACGACAACTCAGCGCAGCAAGCGCAAAAGATCCAAAGTCACTGCATCAGTACGAGCCGGTGCCACCCGCAAGTTGGAGCGGGTGTCAATGGCTGATTTTACTGAGCGCTCGTACCTCAACTACTCGATGTACGTCATCCTCGACCGGGCTCTGCCCAGCCTGACCGATGGCCTCAAACCCGTACAGCGTCGAATCGTCTACGCCATGTCGGAACTGGGGTTGGCCGCGACGGCCAAGTACAAGAAGTCGGCCCGTACCGTTGGCGACGTGCTTGGCAAGTTCCATCCCCACGGTGACAGTGCCTGTTACGAGGCCATGGTGCTGATGGCGCAGCCATTTAGTTTCCGCTATCCACTGGTCGATGGGCAGGGCAATTGGGGCTCACAGGATGATCCCAAGTCGTTTGCGGCCATGCGCTACACCGAGGCCCGGTTGTCGTTGTTTGCCGATATTTTTCTCTCCGAACTTGGCCAGGGGACGGTGGACTGGGGTCCGAATTTCGATGGCACCTTGCAAGAGCCTCGAAACCTGCCGGCCAGGCTGCCAGCCGTGTTGTTGAACGGCGGTGCTGGAATTGCCGTGGGCATGGCTACCGATATTCCGCCGCACAACATTCGCGAGGTGGTGTCGGCTTGCATCCGCCTGCTTGAGAACAGCCGCACCAGCATTGACCAGTTGTGCACGCATATCAAGGGGCCGGATTTCACCAGCGCGGCCGAGATCATCACGCCGCCCACGGAGATCAGGGAGATCTATCGAACCGGGGTCGGCTCCATCCGCCAGCGGGCAGTGTGGCAGGAGGAGGGTGGCAACATTATCGTTACCGCGTTGCCCTACCAGGTGTCGGGTGAGCGGATCGTAGAGCAGGTAGCGACACAGATGACGGCCAAAAAGTTGCCACTGGTGGTTGACATCCGCGATGAGTCGGATCACGAGAACCCCACCCGGCTGGTCATCGAACCGCGCTCCAACCGGGTGGATCGGCCGGCGCTGATGACCCACCTGTTCGCTACCACTGCTCTGGAACAGGCCCAGCGGGTCAACATGAACATCATCGGTCTCGACGGCCGGCCGCGTGTGTATGACCTCAAGCAACTGCTTAAGGAGTGGCTGGAGTTCCGATTACAGACGGTTCGGCGCCGGCTGCAGTTCCGGCTCGACCGGGTGGTCAAGCGGCTACATATTCTTGATGGCCTGCTGGTGGCCTATCTCAACATCGATGCGATCATCAAGATCATCCGCAAGGAAGAGAAGCCTAAGCCGGTATTGATGAAGCGCTTCAAGTTGAGCGATGTTCAGGCCGAAGCGATCCTCGAGCTCAGGTTGCGGCATTTGGCTCGCCTCGAGGAGTTGAAGATCAACGGGGAGCAGCAGGAACTGTCACGGGAGAAGGTGGCACTGCAGAAGATTCTGAAATCCAAGGACCGGTTGAAGAAGGTCGTACGTAACGAACTGCTGGCGGACGCTGAGGAATTCGGCGACGAACGGCGCTCACCGTTGGTTGAGCGCGAGATGGCCCGGGCGCTCAGCGAAACCGAGCTGGTCCCGGCTGAACCTATCACCGTGGTTTTGTCGCAAAAGGGTTGGATCCGGGCAGCCAAGGGCACTGAAGTTGCCCCGCGTGAGCTAAATTACCGCGGAGACGACGACTACCTGCACTCGGGTACCGGCCGCAGCAACCAGCCGCTGCTGTGTATCGACTCCACTGGCAGGACCTACGCGCTGGCGGCGCACACGCTGCCCTCGGCCCGGGGCTTGGGTGAGCCGGTCGGTAAGCAACTGAAGCCTCCAGTTGGGGCTACTTTTTGTGGTGTCATGATCGGTGACAACGATGCCCGTTACCTGCTGGCAACTGACTCCGGTTACGGCTTCGTCGCGACTCTGGAGGACTTGATTACCCGGAACAAGTCAGGCAAGGCAGTACTCGGCGCGCGCGGCGCGGGAGTGCTGCCGCCGCAGCGGGTGTATGACTACGAGGACGACTGGGTAGCGGCGGTTACCGACAGCGGCCGGCTGCTGGTCTTCCCGCTCGCTGAACTGCCGCTACTGGCCAAGGGCAAGGGGGTCAAGATCATCAACATACCCGCCGCCCGTTACAAAGCCGGGGACGAGAAACTAACCGGTATTGCTGTATTCTGCGAGGGCGCCGAGCTCATGGTGCACGCCGGTAAACAGCACATGCGGCTCAAACCCGCTGACTTCGAGAATTATGTCGGCAGCCGGGCGCAGCGGGGACGGGCGCTGCCACGAGGCTATAAACGACCGAGTGCGGTAGAGGCGCTGGCAGACTGATGCGGCACATGAAACTGCAGGCAGCTGGTTTAGAACGGGCGTACTAGGCGGGTCCCGGTAAGTAGTGCTTGCGCGCCTCAACGTAACCCCTAGAGAGTTAGGCTAATCTAACCGGGGCGGGACCGGCGACTGTGCCCGCCTGGCCGCAACACCTTGTATTACTCACTCGAGCTGTCTTGGTAACCAGGTCGCGAGCTCCGGCACGAAAATCAGCAGTGTCAGCACCAGCAGTTCAATCAGGATAAAAGGCAGCGCGGCAGTAACAACTTGCCCCAGTGTCACCTTAAAAGGCGCGACGCCTTTCATCACGTAAAGCAGCAGGCCGAAAGGTGGTGTCAGCAGGCTGATCTCCATAGTGATCAGCATCAGTACCATCAGCCAGATAACGTCTATATTGAAAACAACCTGCAGTGATTGTGAACTCAACAGGAAGAACGGCAGCGTCAGGAGTAGCATGCTGACCTGGTCCATGAAAGCCCCCAGGAACAACAGCACCAGCATCATCATGATCACGACCGTCAACGGTGTCAGGTTCATGGTGGCGAGGTATTGCAGCAGCCCGTCTGTTGCCCCGGAGTTCGATAGCGCCTGGCTGAAAACCAGTGAACCCGCGATGATGAACAGGATCATGGTGTTGATCTTTGCCGTTTCCATCAGTGCTTTTGCAATCGCCCGCCAATTGAAATCAGCTCCCGCTATGCCTGAGATTCGCACAATCGACTTGAACAGGCGAAAGAAATAACACGCCGCCAGTGACGCCAGGCAGCCCAGTGCAGCGGCATCGGTCGGTGAGGCGAGTTTGAAAAATATGCTGCCCACGACCACGATAAAAATGATGAAAAGCGGCAGCACATACAGCACTCCCGGGAGGATGCGGTTGGCGGCATGGCGGTAGCGGCCAGCATAGGTCCATGAGAGTCGGGCTGTGCCACCCAGCCACAGGGCCACCGTGACCGGCTCGTCAAGTTGATCGGTTTCAAGTTCGTAGGTTGGGGCCAGCTTAGGATTAATGGCGCAGCGGCCTACTACGTAGGAAAAAAACAACACAGCCATCAGTATCCCTGGAACAATACCGGCAACGAGCAACTGGGCTACCGATTGTTCGGCCAAACTCGCCAGCAGTACCGCCAGTGCCGAAGGCGGTACCAGCATGGCAATCCCGCCTACTGCCATGATCGGCCCCATGGCCATCGCCGGTTGGTAGCCGCGCTTAGCCATATCTGGCAGCAGGACCGAACCGAGGATCGCAGTATTGGCAATAGTAGAACCAGAAAGTGAAGAAAACACGGTGCCGCCGACGATTGACACCACGGCCAGGCGACCAGGGATGCGCGCAATCAAACGATCAATCGCACCGATAGCCTTGAAGGCAACCCCGGTCTGCAGCAGGATTTCCCCCATCAGCAAAAACAACGCGATCGGTGCAAGCGTGTACTTGATTGCGTTGTGAAATTCCAGCGGCATCAGCACCAGGCCGATATCTCCATTAATAAACAACGCGGTGCCAAGCACGTTGGCGGCGAAAAACGCAAAAGCCACAGGCAGACCAAGAAACATCGCGACGCAGACCGTTCCCAGCAACAAGACCAGCGCCAGGTGCCATTCCATAGGTCAGAAGCCTGCCTTAGGCGAATCCGGCTTGAGCGGGGGCGCGCTCAGGCCACTACGCCGAAAACGCAATAGAAACTCAATCGCGAGAAAGAGAAACGACACAGTAAAAACTGTCATTATGTAGCCGGTTGGAATGCGCAGGTCTTTGTCCGGCAGTGAGCCGTCCTGAAATTCCCAGATAGTCACGCGGCTTCCATAAAAGCAGAGCAGGATACAAAGCATTGCCCCTGCAGCATCCACCGTCCGCTCGACGCGCTCTGCAGTCTCCCGGCGAAGCGCCATGGTCACGACATCCACGCGGACATGGGCACCTTGGTGCAGGACCCAGGGGGCACCAAGAAAAACACCAAAGTACAAGGTGTACTCAACCGCTTCATAAAGCCACCAGATGCTGCCCAGATGGGTTTTGACCAGGAACAGATTAAGGGGAATCAGGACGGCGAAGAGTCCGATAGAGGCGGCAACCAGTGCAGCCAGGTACAACATGGCCCGATTGAATCCGGCCTCAAAACGGTCGATCTGCTTTTGCATCACGCTTTCTGCTGAGTCGACCTTGAGCCGAAAAAGAGATACCCAACGCGGGGGAACCGGCCAACTGACCGGTTCCCACCAGCGCGGGCGGGGGATAAGCTGCGACGACTACTTGGTAAACAGCTTTTGAAGCGCTGAGCCATGCTCGGGGCTGCGTTCGAGCACCTCTGCCCAGCCGGCAGCATCGGCAGCCGCCAGCCACTTGTCCCGGTCAGCGCCTTCGAGGGTGATCGTCTGCATACCTTCGCTGGCCATCCAATCTTTTTGCTTAGTCAGCAGTGCCTGAAAATCCGGGTCGCTGGTTTCAGCTTTGGCCTCGAACTCGAGGCCAACCTGGTTCAGCAGATCCTGCTGTTCCTGGGTCAGAGAATTCCATTTCTTGAGATTAGCCACAGTATGCAACGATGAATGATAAAAGCCCGGCTCAACCCGATACTTGGTCACCTTTACCCAGGCTGGATTCCAGCCCAGCGCCGGCCAGCCGTAACCCTGCACGGTGTTGTTTTCCATGTAAGTATAGACCTGTGCAAAATTGGAGCGTTGCACGGTCGCACCCAGTGAGGTGAAAAACGCGGTATAAACGGGCGATACTCTCAGGTTCAGGCCGGTCAAGTCCGGCCCCGTGATCGGCTGGTTGAGCCACAGGTGAAACGGGCCGAAATCATGGTGTCGTGCGATGAACTTCATGTTCTTTTCTGTCATC